>Ga0299914_10000209_pt1 | contig 34531 bp, 29 predicted proteins | sample RVTome_10_FD_201361 | JGI IMG/M metagenome (GOLD analysis project Ga0299914, IMG submission 201361) | Soil microbial communities from uranium-contaminated site in the Upper Colorado River Basin, Wyoming, United States - RVT153D57 (version 2) ... | reverse complement strand
GGTACGACTCGAGTGACTTGTCGATGATCCCCAGCGTGTGGTCAGGAGTCGCGCAGTTGCCCGAGCAGACCACGCGCGCACCGGCCGGAAGGGTCGAGACGACCCGCCCGAGCATCGCCTCCGGGAGCAACTTCATCCGCGATCGTCCTGTCCTGAGTCTCGTTCGGCGTCCACCAAGCCTTCCCCCACCGGGCGCGATGGACTAGTCCTCGCGCGGTCCTCGGGTGGCCACGAACCTTCGTCCGGTGACGGCTCGCGGCCTGATCCGGACGAAGACGGGCTTCGGTGTGGCCTCCCACGGGAACAGCGGCAACTCCTGGGCCGCATAGACGTCGTTGAGCCGGTCGAGCATCTCAGCCATGCCGTGGACGACCACGCTCCAGGCCTCGCCGGTCGTGGCGTCGTACCCATCGATCTCGAACGCGACCCGTCTGCCGATCGCAACGGTGAGGGCGGCCAGCTTCGTGCCCTCGGCCGTTCGGAACAGCACGGTCCTGTTGTCGACGACGAAGTTGACCGGAAAGATCTCCGGGGCATCACCGACCGCCACGGCCAGCCGGCCGACCTCCGCCGTGGCAAGCAGCCGCCAACACTCGTCCTCATCGAGCATCGTCGTACCCGACTCCGGATAGATCTCCATAGCGTCGAGGGTGGCAAGCTCGGCACCGCCGGTCTGCTGCCGAACGTCCCTGCGCGGGCAGACCTTCGGCCCTCGTTCACCGAGCCCGTCGCCGGATGCTGGTTGCCGTGTAGGCAAGGGCAGCACCCGCGGTGACGGCAAGCAGGACATAGCCGAGCGAGTAGTCGCCCGTCGCCCCGTACACGGCGCCCATGACCAGCGGGGGAAAGAATCCGCCGAGCCCACCGGCCGCCCCGACGACGCCGGTGACCGACCCCACGCGTTCCGGTTCGACCAGACGGGCCACCAGTGCGAAGACCGCGCCGGTGCCCATGCCGAGCATGGCGGCTATGCCCAGGAACGCCACGGTTCCCACCGGGATCAGCGGCGCCTCCAGCGCGGCGACAAGTGCCAGGACGGCGGTACCGGCGAAGGCGACGAGGAGCACGGAGACCGGGTTGAACCGGTCAGAGAGCCATCCGCCGACCGGGCGCATGATCACGGCGAGCACCACGAACCCAGCGGTTCGCAGGGCGGCATCGGACTGGGTCAGGTCGAACGCAGTCTTGAGGTAGGTCGGCAGGTAGACGCTGAAGGCGACGAACCCGCCGAACGCGACCGCGTAGAGGAACGCGAGCTCGATCGTGGTCCGCATCCGCACCGTGACGATGGTCCTGGCCAGGACGGACCCCCCGGCCACCACCCGGTCCGGGCGATCCACGAGCATCAGCCACGCGACGACGGCGTAGACGACCAGGAGCACGGCGACGAGGTCGAACGGGAACGAGTCGCCGAACTGGTCGCGCAGTTGCACCGTGCTGAACGCCGAGATCGCGGTGCCACCCATGCCGGTGCCGAAGATTCCGATCGCGGCGCCCCGCTGCTCGGGTGGAAACCACGAGTTCACGAACGGCACGCCGATCGCGAACGTCGTCCCGCCCAGGCCGAGAAAGAAGCCGCCGACGAGGAACTCGCCGAAGGAGTCGGCGATGTGCCCCAGATAGAGCACGGGGAGCACGGTGAGCAGTGCGACGGCAGGGAACATCCGCCGTGCTCCGATGCGGTCGGTGAGCGCGCCGACCGGGATCCGGCCCAACGAGCCGACCACGACAGGCACCGCCACGACCAGCGACTGCTCGAACGCGGTGAGGTCGAGGGACTCACGCAGCGCGGGCCCGAGCGGGCCGAGCAACGCCCATGCCCAGAAGGTGAGCATGAACCCGAGCGTCGCCAGCACCAGCATCAACGGTGGGCTGGTCGTGCGTACCGGCGTCGCGGCTGGCATGGACATGCGCCTCGCACCTCCCGGTGGATCGCTTTCGGGACGCACGGTACGGCCGGCACGTGGCGATCGGGAAGAGCCAGTTCTCCCAGGGGTTTGCTCACCCCCGCCGTCGTGCCAGGGTGGATGAACCACCGCGATGTGGAGGGCTCATGGTCAACGCTCGCGCACGGACGAGTCCCGGAACCGACGGCCCCGCAACCGACCTGCTGCTGCGTGCCGGCCGCTACTTCGCCCGCGGCGCGGTTTCACCCGACCTGCGCACGGTCACCCGGCGCGGCGGCCGGGACGGCGACGTCTTCTACCGCGACCGGTGGAGTCACGACAAGGTCGTGCGCTCCACCCACGGCGTCAACTGCACCGGCTCGTGCTCGTGGAAGGTCTACGTCAAGGACGGGATCATCACCTGGGAGACGCAGGAGACCGACTACCCGTCCGTGGGGCCGGACCGACCGGAGTACGAGCCGCGCGGATGCCCCCGCGGTGCGGCGTTCTCGTGGTACACCTACTCGCCGACCCGGGTGCGCTACCCCTACGCCCGCGGTGTGCTCGTCGAGATGTACCGCGAGGCGAAGGCCCGCCTGGGCGACCCGGTGGCGGCCTGGGCAGACATCCAGGCCGACCCGGAACGCCGGCGGCGCTACCAACGAGCGCGCGGCAAAGGCGGGCTGGTCCGCGTGTCCTGGGACGAGGCGGTCGAGATCGCCGCCGCCGCGCACGTGCACGCCATCAAGGAGTACGGGCCGGACAGGGTGGCGGGCTTCTCGCCGATCCCGGCCATGTCGATGGTGTCCCACGCGGCCGGCTCGCGGTTCATCGAACTCATCGGCGGCTGCATGACCTCGTTCTACGACTGGTACGCCGACCTGCCGGTCGCGAGCCCGCAGGTGTTCGGCGACCAGACCGACGTCCCCGAGTCCGGCGACTGGTGGGACGCCTCCTACCTGGTCATGTGGGGCTCCAACGTCCCCGTGACGCGGACACCGGACGCGCACTGGATGGCCGAGGTCCGCTACCGCGGCACCAAGGTGGTCGTGGTGAGCCCGGACTACGCGGACAACACCAAGTTCGCCGACGAGTGGCTCGCCTGCGCTCCCGGAACGGACGGCGCGATGGCGATGGCGATGGGCCACGTCATGCTGCACGAGTTCTTCGTCGACCGGCGGGTGCCGTTCTTCGTCGACTACGCCCAGCGCTACACCGATCTGCCGTTCCTGGTCCGACTGGAGGAGCGCGACGGCGCCCACGTCCCGGCGAAGAACCTCACGGCCGCCGACCTCGGCGACGACACCGAGGGCGCGGCATTCAAGACCGTCCTGCTCGACGGACGTACCGGTGAGCCGGCGGTGCCCAACGGGTCGCTCGGCTTCCGGTGGACCGCGTCCGGCGCAGGTCGCTGGAACCTCGACCTCGGCGACATCACCCCCACGCTCACGGTGCTCGGCGACCAGGCCGAACCCGTCGAGGTGCTACTCCCCCGCTTCGATGCTCCCGACGGACACGGCGAGGTGCTGCGCCGCGGGGTGCCGGCTCTCCGGATCGGCGAGCATCTCGTCACGACGGTGTTCGATCTGATGCTCGCGCAGTACGGCGTGCGCCGGGCCGGTCTTCCGGGCTCGTGGCCGGAGTCCTACGACGACGCGTCGCAGCCGTACACCCCCGCCTGGCAGGAGGAGATCACCGGGGTCGCGGCCGACAAGGTGACCCGTATCGCCCGCGAGATGGCCCGCAACTCCGAGGAGTCCGGCGGCCGCACCATGATCATCATGGGTGCCGGCGTCTGCCAGTGGTTCCACGGCGACGCCAGCTACCGGGCGATCCTCTCGCTGCTGCTCCTCACCGGGGCGATGGGCCGCAACGGCGGCGGCTGGGCCCACTACGTCGGCCAGGAGAAGTGCCGGCCCACGACCGGCTGGGCCACGCTGGCGATGGCCACGGACTGGTCCCGCCCGCCACGGCAGATGGCCGGCACCGCGTACTGGTACACCCACACCGACCAGTGGCGCTACGACGGCTACACCGCCGACACGCTCGCCTCCCCGACCGGGCCGGGGCTCTGGCGCGGCCGGCACACCATGGACCTGCTCGCCCAGTCGGTCGCGCTGGGCTGGATGCCGATGTTCCCGCAGTTCGACCGCTCGCCGCTGGATCTCGCGGACGAGGCCGAGGCGGCCGGCGTCGACGCCTCGGCCTATGTGACCGGGCAACTGGCCAGCGGCGGCCTGGGCCTGGCGATCCAGGATCCGGACGCTCCGCGGAACTGGCCGCGGGTGCTCACCGTGTGGCGGGCCAACCTGCTCGGGTCGTCCAGCAAGGGGAACGAGTACTTCCTGCGGCACCTGCTGGGAACCGACTCCAACCTGCGGGCCACACCGACCCCGCCGGACCGCCGCCCGGCCGACGTCACGTGGTCGGACGAGATACCCGAGGGCAAGCTCGACCTCCTGCTGTCCATGGACTTCCGGATGACCTCGACGACGCTGCTGTCCGACGTCGTGCTGCCGGCTGCCACCTGGTACGAGAAGGCCGACCTGTCCAGCACGGACATGCACCCGTTCGTGCACGCCTTCACTCCGGCCATCGACCCGCCGTGGGAGACCCGCACCGACTACGCGACCTTCGCCGCCATCGCCGACGCGTTCAGCCGGCTCGCCCAGGCTCACCTCGGCGTCCGCCGGGACGTCGTGATGATGCCCGTCCAGCACGACACGCCGGGTGAGACAGCCTGTCCCGGCGGCGTCGGGCGGGACTGGCGGGCGACCGGCGAAGTGCCCGTACCCGGCGCCACCATGGGCAACATCGCGGTGGTCGAACGCGACTACGGAGCGGTCGCCGAGAAGTGGCGGGCGCTCGGCCCGCTCGTCGAGACGCTCGGGCTGACCACCAAGGGCGTCACCGTGCATCCCGACCCGGAGGTCGCCGACCTGGCCGCCCGGCACGGCGTGTACGACCGAGGCACCGCCGCGGGCCGGCCGGCGCTCGACACCGACGTGAGGATGGCCGACGCGATCCTGGCGCTGTCGTGGACCACCAACGGGCGGCTCGCCGTCGAGGGGTTCCAGGCGCTGGAGCAGCGTGTCGGCAAGCCGATGCAGCAGCTCGCCGAGGGCGCCGAGGAGCGGCGGATCACCTACGCCGACACCCAGGCCCGCCCGGTCCCCGTCATCACCAGCGCCGAATGGTCCGGCTCGGAGACCGGCGGCCGCCGCTACGCGCCGTTCACCGTCAACGTCGAGCTGCTCAAGCCCTGGCACACCCTCACCGGGCGGATGCACTTCTTTCTCGACCACGACTGGATGACCGAGACCGGCGAGCAGCTTCCCGTGTTCCGGCCGCCGGTCGACATGGCCTTGCTGTTCGGGGAGCCCACCGTCGGGTCGTCCCAGGATGGCGGTCGGTCGCTCACCGTCCGGTACCTCACCCCGCACTCGAAGTGGTCGATCCACTCCGAGTACCAGGACAACCTGCTCATGCTGTCGCTGTCCCGGGGCGGGCCGACGATGTGGATGAGTCCGTCCGACGCGGCCGCGATCGGCGTCGCCGACAACGACTGGATCGAGGCGGTGAACCGCAACGGTGTCTTCGTCTGCCGCGCGATCGTCTCGCACCGGATGCCGACGGGGACGGTGTACGTGTACCACGCGCAGGAGCGCACGATCGACGTGCCGCTCACGGAGACGACCGGCAGGCGCGGCGGCATCCACAACTCGCTGACCCGGTTGCTGGTCAAGCCCAGCCACCTGGCCGGTGGCTACGCGCAGACCTCGTTCGGGTTCAACTACCTCGGGCCGACGGGCAACCAGCGTGACGAGGTCACGGTCGTCCGCCGCCGCAGCCAGGAGGTGACCTACTGATGAAGGTCATGGCGCAACTCGGCATGGTGATGAACCTCGACAAGTGCATCGGGTGCCACACCTGTTCGGTCACCTGCAAGCAGGCGTGGACCAACCGCCCCGGCGTCGAGTACGTCTGGTTCAACAACGTCGAGACCCGTCCGGGTCAGGGCTACCCGCGCACGTACGAGGACCAGGACAGGTGGCGTGGTGGGTGGGTCCTGGACCGCCGCGGGCGGTTGAGGCTGCGTGACGGCGGGCGGTTCGCCAAGCTGGCCAGGATCTTCGCCAACCCGAAGCTGCCCTCGATCCAGGACTACTACGAGCCCTGGACCTACGACTACGAGACGCTGGTCAACGCCCCGGCCGGCGACCACATGCCGGTCGCGCGGCCGATGTCGCTCATCGACGGCAAGCCGATGAAGGTGGAGTGGTCGGCCAACTGGGACGACGACCTCGGCGGCAGCCCGGAGATCCTGCCCGACGACCCGGTGCTGAAGAAGATCAGCGACAAGATCTCCCTCGATCTCGAGCAGACGTTCATGTTCTACCTGCCCCGGATCTGCGAGCACTGCCTCAACCCGTCCTGCGTCGCCTCCTGCCCGAGCGGAGCCATGTACAAGCGGACCGAGGACGGCATCGTGCTGGTCGACCAGGACCGCTGTCGCGGATGGCGGATGTGCGTGTCCGGCTGTCCCTACAAGAAGGTGTACTTCAACCACAAGACCGGCAAGGCCGAGAAGTGCACCCTGTGCTACCCGCGGGTCGAGGTGGGCCTGCCGACGGTCTGCTCGGAGACCTGTGTGGGCAGGCTGCGCTACCTCGGCCTGTTCCTCTACGACGCCGACCGCGTGCTGGAGGCCGCGTCGGTGACCGACGAGCGGGACCTGTACGAAGCGCAGCTCGACCTCATGCTCGACCCGCACGATGCGGCAGTCCGGGACGGCGCCCGCGCCGAGGGCATCCCCGACGAGTGGCTCGACGCCGCCGGCCGCTCTCCGGTCTACGCATTGGCCAAGACCTACCGGGTCGCACTCCCGTTGCACCCGGAGTACCGCACGATGCCCATGGTCTGGTACGTGCCGCCGCTGTCTCCGGTCGTCGACGCGCTGCGCGACACCGGCCACGACGCCGAGGACCAGGGCAACCTGTTCGGCGCTATCGAGGCCCTGCGCATCCCGGTCGCCTACCTCGCCGAGCTGTTCACGGCGGGAGACACGGCCGTCGTCGACGCCGTGCTGCGCAGGCTCGCGGCGATGCGTTCCTACATGCGCGATGTCAACCTCGGCCGGCCGACCCGCCCCGACATCGCCGCCGGCGTGGGCATGGACGAGGAGCAGGTGTACGCGATGTACCAGCTGCTGGCCCTCGCGAAGTACGAGGACCGGTACGTCATTCCCACGGCCTACGCGGTGCCGGAGAATCTCAAGGGACAGGTCGAGGAGACCGCCTGCTCGCTCGACTTCGAGGGCGGCCCGGGCATGTACATGACCGGCTCCGGACCGTTCGGCGAGGCCTCCGGCACGCCGGTTCCGGTGGCGGTCGAGACATTCCACGCCCTACGGGACCGGCAGACTTCCGAGACACCCGCCCGCGTGGGCGAACCGAACGCCCGGGTCAACCTGCTCAACTGGGACGGCCAGGGCCGCCCTCCCGGTCTGTTCCCGCCTCCGCGCGGAGGTGGCCGGCCCGATGAGGGGCAGCCGTGAACCGCATCGTCAGGGTGTTGTCGCGTCGCACCGGTCACGATGGCGGCGCCCACGACGGGAGCGCGCTCGTCTGGCAGTCCTCCGCACTGCTTCTCGCGTACCCGGACGAGGACTCGGTGGCCCGCATGGCGCTCGTCGAGCCGGCCGCCGACGCGCTGCCCGAGCAGGCGCGCACGCCCGTGCTCACGGTGGCCTGGCACATCCTGGGCCGCCCGCTGATCCAGGCCCAGCAGGAGTACGTGCAGACCTTCGACTGGAAGCGCCGCCGGGCGCTGTACCTCAGCTACTGGACCACCGGCGACACCCGCAACCGCGGCCAGGCCATCCTGCGCTTCGTCCGTGCCTACCGGGACGCGGGTGTCGCCCCACCGTCCGACGAGCTCGCCGATCACCTGGCCGTCGTCCTGGAGTTCGCCGCGACGGTCGACAGCGCAATGGGATACGACCTGCTCGCCGAGCACCGCACCCCGCTCGCGATGCTCCGCGACGCCCTCGCGGAGGCGCGCAGCCCGTACGCGCTGGTCGTCGGCGCGGTGTGCTCGACGCTGCCCGAACCCGGGCCGGACGACCTGGCCGCCGCCCGCCGGCTGGCGGCGACCGGACCGCCGGTCGAGGCGGTCGGCCTGGAACCGTACCCGACGCCGCTACCATTCCCGACCGCCGAGGTGCCGAGGTGAGTGCGCTCGACATCCTGTTGTGGGTCGCGTTGCCCTACGTGACGATCGCGATCCTGGCGGTCGGACTGTGGTGGCGCTACCGCTACGACCGGTTCGGGTGGACCACCCGGTCCTCCCAGCTCTACGAGCGCCGACTGCTGCGCATCGCCAGCCCGCTGTTCCACCTGGGCATCCTTGCCGTGGTCGGCGGGCACGTCGTCGGTCTACTCATACCGTCGGCGTGGACCGAGGCCCTCGGCGTTCCCGAGAGCGTCTACCACGCGTTCGCGGTCGGCCTCGGAGCCGTCGCCGGGTTCTGCACGCTGGTGGGGGTGGCGCTGCTGATCTACCGCCGCCGTACCACCGGCCCGGTCTTCATGGCGACCACGGTCAACGACAAGACGATGTACGTCTTCCTGGTCGCAGCGATCGCGACGGGCCTGCTCACCACCATGGTCGGCGCCGGCCTGGTCGGTGACGGCCACGACTACCGCGAGGACGTCTCGCCCTGGTTCCGCTCGATCTTCCTCCTCCAGCCGCAGGGCGAGCTGATGGCCGAGGCGCCGATGTCCTTCCGGCTGCACGCCCTGGCCGGGATGGCCCTGTTCGTGATCTGGCCGTTCACCCGGCTCGTGCACGCGTTCAGCGCACCGATCGGCTACCTGTTCCGGCCGTACATCGTCTACCGCAGCCGGGACGAGGCCGGAGTCGGGTCCCGCGCCGCTCGCCGCGGCTGGGACCGCATCGGCTCCTGAGGACAGGCCGTGGCCACCCTCGACCCCCAGAGCCGGTACGAGCGGCTCTCCGGCGCTGACGTGACGAATCTGCTGGCGGAGCGCCCGGGTACTCCGTGGCACATCGGCCTGATCGGAGTGCTGGACGGTGACCCGCTGATCGCGCCGGACGGCAGTCTGCAGGTCGACCTCGTCCGCGACGCACTGACCGGTGCGCTGCAGCAGGCGTCCAGGCTGCGGCAGGTGGTGCGGCGCACACGGCCCGGTCAGGGTCGGCCGGTGTGGGTCGACGCCGGGGACGTGAACCTCGACCGGCACGTGCGGGTCGTTCCGGTGCCGCCTCCCGGGGACGAGCCGACGTTCCTGCACTGTTGCGAGACCGTGTTGGCGCCGGCCATGGACCGCTTTCGGCCGCTGTGGGACCTCACGTTGTTGCCGGGCCTGGCAGAGGGCCGGGTCGGCGTCGTGGTGCGGCTGCATCATGCGCTGGCCGATGGCGCGGCCGCCATCCGGCTGGTCCAGGCCATGTTCGACGGGCCGCCCCTGTCGCCGACCGGTCACCACGCGAGCGCACCAGCTCCGAGCGGGTGTGCGCTCGCGGTGGACGCGTGGCGGGTACGCGTGGCCGGCGCCCGAGCGCTCCTGCGCAAGCCCCCGGTGCGAGGCCTGGCGACCGCGGCGGGCGCCCTCGGCTCCCAGCTCGCTGCCCTGATGCACCCGACCGAACCCGTGCCGCAGACCTCCCTCACCCGGCCGATCGGGCACGGTCGCCACCTGGCCCTTCTGGGGGTGCCGCTCGAACCGGTACACGCGGTGGCGCACGCGCACACGGCAAGCATCAACGACGCCGTGCTCGCGGCCGTGGCCGGCGGGCTGCGAGCGGTGCTTGCGTCGCGGGGGGAGCCGGCAGATGTGACGTTGCGAGCGTCGGTGCCGGTATCTCTACGTGCTGCGCAGCCTGGGCCGGGCGGGTTGGGTAACCGGGTAGGCGTGCTGCTGGTGCCTCTCCCGCTGCGCGAGCCGGACGCTCTGAGGCGGATGGAACTCATCGCCGGCGCCACGCGCCGGGAGAAGGTGAAGGCCCGGCAGGCCGGTCCGCTCGCCGTCATGACGACAACGCTGGGCATACGGCTGGCGCTCCCGCTGCTCCGCCGACAGCGGCTGGTCAGCGTGTTCGTGACCAACGTCCCCGGCCCGATGACGCCGCTGCGCCTGGCCGGGGCGAAGCTCCTTCGGGCGTACCCGGCGGCACCGATCGCGGGCAATGTCACGTTGGGAGTCGGTGTGCTCTCCTACGCCGGCGACCTGGGCCTGGGACTCATGGCCGATGCCGACGCATGGCCCGATCTGCCGGTGTTCGTCGACGCCCTCCGAGAGTCGTTCGATGCGTTGACCGGCTCCACTCGGCAGTAACCAGCGCCTCGCTTGAGGTGACGGTCGAGGAAGGGGGCCAGATCACAAGCTCGTCACTGTCGGGATGATGTGCGCGCCGAGGCGACGGACGAACCCGACGGGATCCGGCCCGAACGGCATGAGGTGGACCTCTTGGACGCCAACGTCGGCAAGTCGGGCCATCTGCCCGGCGAACACCTTCCCGCCTCCGGCGTCAGGCTCGAGTGGTCCGACGTACAGGATGGTCTTGCGGATGCGGTCGTAGTCGGTGTCCTCCCTGGCGCAATGTCCGCGCAGCACGTCGAACTTTGCCTTCACCACGTCAGGACCGGCGTTGGGCCCGGCGAAGAGGTTGGTCGCGTCGGCATACTTGGCGACCAGTCGCAGGGTCTTCCTCTCCCCCGCTCCGCCGATCATGATGGGCGGGTGTGGCCGGCTCAGCGGCTGCGGTGAGTTGAGCGTCGCGGCAAGACGGTAATGCTTGCCTTCGTAGGGGCCGATGTCGTCGCTCCACATCTGGTGGACGATCTGCAGTGTCTCCTCGAGGCGTTCGAACCGTTCGGCCAGTGGGGGGAACGGGACACCCAGCGCGTCGTGCTCCCGCTCGTACCAGGCAGCACCGATCCCGAGCACCGCTCGCCCGCCGGACAGTACGTCCAACGTGGACACGATCTTGGCCAACAGGCCAGGGTGCCGGTACGTGACGCCCGTGACCAGGAGCTGCAGCTCGACAGTGCTCGTGGCGGCTGCGAGGTATCCGAGGGTGGTGTAGCCCTCCAACATGGGTTCGTCGGGCGCGCCGACCCGACCGCCCAGCTGCAGGTAGTGGTCCATGACCGAGAGGTTGGTCACGCCCGCCTCCTCGGCGGCGCGACCGATCTCGGCCAACTCAGGGCCGATTGCTGCCGGCCCGCCCGGCAGGCTGAAGTTGACGATGTGTACGCCGACCCTCATCGCGCCGCCTTCCTCGACCGCGGGACCTACGAGCTCGCCGCCGAACCGGGTGGCCCATCGGGCGAACCAACCAGTTTTGCGCTGACGCCCCACAAGCGTGCGGCGGCATCGATGTCGTACGAGCGCTCAGCCGAGCGCCTCGGCTTGCCGTTGGCGAAGTACCTGCCGGTGACGCCCTCGACCTCGGGTGAGGAGGCGAGGTACACGGGGGTGGCCGCGCCCTGCTCCGGAGTCTTCATGAACAGCCGCGCGATCGGGACCAGCAGCTTGGTCAGGCGCGCCGGGTCCTCGGCTCCGAAGCGGGTGCGGACGACGCCCGGGTGCAGCACGTTGGCGGTGACGCCGGTGCCGGCAAGGCGGCGGGCCAGTTCGTAGGTGAACAGGACGTTGGCCAGCTTGGACTGGTTGTAGGCCCGCTGGCCCTGATAGTTCCGTTCGCCCTGCAGGTCGTCGAAGTCGATGCGACCCATCGACTGGGCTCCAGAGGAGACGGTCACGATCCGGGCGGGTGCGCTCGCCTCCAGCCGTTCGAGCAGCAGGTTGGTGAGCAGGAACGGGGCGAGATGGTTGACCGCGAAGGTGTGCTCCAGGCCGTCGGCCGTGGTGTGGCGGGTGGCCCAGAAGCCGCCCACGTTGTTGACCAGGACGTCGAGGCGCGGGTAGCGGTCGAGCACTTCTGCCGCGAGCCTGCGCACCTCGGCCTGTGACGACATGTCCGCGACGAAATGGTCGACCGCCGACGCATCGGTCTCGCGGCGGATGTCCGCAACAGCCGCATCGGCTCGCTGCCGGTCACGGCCGACGATGCCGACCCTGGCGCCAAGACCTGCGAGACCGGCTGCGGTGGCCTTCCCGATGCCGCCGGTGCCGCCGGTGACCAGGACCGTCTTGCCGGACATCGGCCCGATGCCGCGTTCCGCCATGGCCGCCTTCCTGACGTCTGGCTCGGCCAGATCAGCGGACGACCTTGAAGCTGAACATCGGTGTGCCCAGCGCGTTCCATAGTCGCAGCCAGATCGGTATCACCATCTCGGCTCCGCGAGCCGTGGTGATGTCGCCGAGGTCGATGATGTCGGTGTGCCCGAAGCCGCGCAGTAGGTCAGCCACTGTTGCCTTGGCGTCGGGGTCGTCACCGGAGAGGAAGACGCTGAAGTCGCCGCCTGCCAGCTGTTTGGGATCGACCATGAGGTAGGCGTTCATGGTGTTGAGCGCCTTGACGACCTTCGCGGCAGGGAACGCGCGCTGGATCTGCTCGCCGAGCGAGTCGGTGTCCTTCACGAACAGGGTCGGCGGCAATCCCGCCGAAAAGTCGAGCGGGTTGGCGATGTCGACCAGCACCTTGCCGGCCAGGTTGGCCTCGCCGGCGGCGGTCAGTGCCGTGATCGACCCTTCGCCGTTGGTCGCGTTGACGACGATCTCGCTCGCCGCGGCAGCTTCGGCGTACGGGGCGACCCTCACTTCCGGGTGCACCTCGACCCAGTCACGGAACGGTGGGTTGCCCATGCCGTCCGGCTCGTTGCGGCCCATGGTCACCGTCACGTCGCGCGTGCCCACGACAACCTCGTGGCCGAGTTCCGCCAGCCGTGACGCAACGGCCCGACCGACCATGCCGGTGCCCAACACTGCAATCTGCATCCTCGCTGCCACCCCTCGCGTATCCGGCTCTCCCTGATTTCGTAGCAGGCTAGCAGACAGGTCTGTCTGTCACAATCATGGATTAGGCGCAGCGCACGGCTATCACCACCTGAGACTCAATAGACAGACATGTCTGTACTATGAAGCCAGGAGCTGGCCGGAGGACGACGACATGACTGCCGCAGATACGCCACACCCTGCCCGGGACCGCCTTCTCGGCACCGCGTTCCGGCTCTTCTACGCCCACGGCCCGCGCGGCGTCGGCATCGACACCGTCATCGCCGAGTCCGGCGTCGCCAAGGCCACGCTCTACAAGCACTTCCCCCGCAAGGACGACCTCGTGCTGGCCTATCTCGACAAGGTCGATCAGGCCTGGTTCGGGCAGCTGCGCGCGGCGGCGCGGGCCGCCGGCGACGACCCACGCGAGCAGCTTGTCGGCATGTTCGATGCTCTCGTCAGCGCGTGCCGGCGCGAAGGTTTCCACGGCTGCGCCTTCATCAACGCCGCTGCCGAAACCAACGCCGGCAGCGAGATTCACGCCCGCACCGTCGAGCACAAGGCCGTCGTCCGGGCTTGGGTTGTCGACCTGGCGCAGCGCGCCGGTGCCCGCGACCCCCAGATGCTCGCCCGACAGATCACGTTGCTCGTCGACGGAGGCCTGGCCGCCGGCGTGCTCGACGCCGACCCAGCCGCAGCAGAGGCCGCCAAGCAGGCCGCCGGCGCGCTCGTCAACGAGGCATGCCGATAGCAGAGCCAGCCCCGGCCTGCGGTCTTCGCGCGTCGTGCTCGGCGCGACTCTTGATGCCCACCAGCATCCTGCGGGTCATCAGCAGGATCACCGGTTCCATCAGCGCCGCAGCGACGAGGCTTGCGATGCCGGCCACACCCGACGCTTTCGCCGTGCGGCTGCGCGACAGCAGACGGCAGTGGTCTGCCGAGTCCGGGACGACGAGGAACGCCCACGTCGAGTCCCAGGGGTGCTCCGGTGGCTGCTGACGCAGCACCAGGGCGCGGGGCGGGTCGACCAATGCGACGCGGAACGCGTAACCCTCACGCATGCCGAGCCATCCGCGGGGTACGACCCGCACCGCGTCACCGACCGCCAGCAATTGCCATTCCTCGTGGATCCGATCGGCGTTGTGGATGTCGAGGCCGAACAGGTTCTCCAGCCATTCATAGCTGTACATGCCGCCGCGGTCCTGGCCGATCTGCACCAGCCAGCTCCACACCGTGTCGGCCGGAGCCTGGACGGTGACGGCATACGTGGACGTGGTGACTGGACCGGCGACGAGGTCATCGCCGTGATGGATGGCGTCGACCTCTTCGCGTGTTGCGCCCCAGTTCCGTAGCCTTGCGCGGGCCATCCCGGCCGCAAGCACAGCGGCACCGACGACTGTCAACGCCTTCATGCGACTGATCCTCCCGAATGGCGCTGCTACTGCGGATGCGAACTGCTCGCGTTCCCGGACGCGATTCTCCCGCCGCAGCGCCGGCTGGGTGCTCTATCGACATGCCAATCGACCGCGCCGAGGCCACGCGCGGTGCTCTGCTGGATACGGGATTGTCAACCCTTTTCAGGGTGCCTAGGCGGGTGTAGACACGTACTGAATCCCAAGCCCTACCCCGGTCTACCGTCGGGGCCTGCTGATGTGCCCCGCAGCAGCCAGGTAGGTGGCTGCGACCCTTTGTTGTCCCAGCAAGGGAGGTGGGGGTGTTGAGATGACGACCCATCCCATGGAGCACCGGACGATCTGCATGCTCTCCATGATCGGCTGATGCCGTCCGTGCCGGTAGATGCCACCCACGTCCTCCTGGCCGCTCGAGGCATCACCGCATGCTCCGCTGACCAGCAGTGCCCTGACCCGATGCGCGCCTGATCTCGCCCCATTGGCGGCACTGGTCCACTGCGGCTGGCGGGAAGCCTCACTACTGCGCCGTTCTCTTGCCTCGCCTGGTCACCCCTGGTGAGGACACCGGGGGGTGATATTTGGTCTGGCTCAGGCAGCCGGCCGGGCGAAGTTCATGCTCATCATTCTCGCTGGAGGAAAAATGCGACGAATCGTCATCCCCGTCGTCGGTTGCTCACTCATCTTCTTGGGTGTAGGCCCGGCATTGGCGGGACCATACACAACGGGGCCCGTGATACAGGCCTCTGGCACGAGCCCGTTCGATCCCACCTGCGGCTTGCTGGCCGAGGGCGGAACAGTCTTCTTCGACAGCGAAGTCGAGCCGTGGGTCGATGTCAGCCCGGTCGACTCGGACATCGTGGTCGGAATCTGGCAGCAGGACCGCTGGAGCAACGGCGGCGCCCGTGGCAACGTCGCCGGCGTCAGCGTCGACGGCGGGGCGACATGGGACCTGCTCACCTTCCCCGGTGTGACCGACTGCACCGGCGGTGACTTCGACCGTGCCTCCGACCCGTGGCTGAGCTTCTCACCCAACGGTGACCTGCACGTCATGCACCTGGTGCTCGACATCGCGACGCTTCCCGGCCGGCCCGGCGGGTTCGGGCCCAACGGGATGATGGCTCAGAAGATCCCTGCTGCGGCGTTCAGCGACGGGGTCGTCGACGAGTCCGAGGTGACCGACCCCATCCTCATCGCCTTCGACGACAGGGGCGACTTGCACGACAAGAACTCCATGACCGCCGACCCGCACGACCCGGACTTCGTCTACGCGGTGTGGGACTTCCTCGATCTGCCGACGGGGGCAGCGATCAACCCCGACCGCGGCGTCTTCGGCGGCGGCCTCGGCTTCAAGGGCGCGGCGCTGTTCTCCCGCACGACCGACGGCGGCGAGAAGTGGTCCGAGCCGGAGGTTCTCTACAACCCGGGCGGGGTCAACCAGACCATCGGCAACCAGATCGTCGTCGACGATCGAGGAGTTCTCTTCGACTTCTTCAACGAGATTCTGAACTTCCGCAACGACGACCGCGGGAGCCAGTTCGAGTTCAACCTGTCGATGAAGCTCTCACCCGACCGGGGTGAGACCTGGTTGCCTCACGGCCGGCCGCTCCGGATCGCGAAGATCCAGTCCCTCGGGATCAGGATCCCCGCAGGCGACGACAACGCCGGCGCCCCGGTGCGCACGGCTGATGTCCTGTTCGATGTCGCTGTCGACCCGGCAAACGGCAACCTGTATGCCGTATGGCAGGACGCCCGATTCAGCGGCTCGGTGGACGAGATCGCGTTCACGATGTCGACCGACGGAGGGCGCACCTGGTCGTCAGTGATCAAGGTCAACCAGACGCCACCCACCGGACCAGTCGACAACCGGCAGGCACACACGCCATCGGTGCACGTCGCCGATGACGGCACCGTGGGCGTGAGCTACTACGACTTCCGCAACAACGCCCCGGGCAACGGCACCGACACCGACCACTGGCTGGTCCACTGCCACACTGCTTGCGGAAGCCCGGCCAGTTGGACCGACGAGGCTCACGTCGCCGGCCCGTTCGACATCCAGCGGGCCCCGTTTGCCAACGGATTCTTCCTCGGCGACTACGTCGGCCTCGACAACGTGGGCGACACCTTCACGCCGTTCTTCACCCAGACCACGGCGACCGACCCCGCCAACGCGTATTACGCGACGGTCTCCCCGTAACGAAAGGATTCGACACCAAGAGTCAGTAGGTTGCTCCCCGGTCCATGGCGGGGGACCGGGGTGGCAGCCTTGCCTGCCAGGGCCCGTGAGGTCCTTCCGTCAGTCCAGGTCCGTCTTCGGCCCGCGAAGGGCGGGCTGCGTTTCCGATGGCGAGTCGCTGCCCGCATCCGCGAGCAGCCTCAGCAGATCAGAACCGGTCACGAGACCGACGACGCGGTCGTCGGCGTCGACAACAGGCAGTGCATCCACTCCCGTGGCGAGCATCGCGCGAGCGGCGTCAGCCGCCGTCGTCCTCGTCGTCACGCTCGGCCGGGCATCGCCGAGCAGGTCGAGGACGAGTTGGGTGCGTCGACTCAGCTCGCCGAACGGCCACGCGGCGGCGACGTGTCGGTCGCTGAGCACGCCGACGCACCGGCCGCCCGACACGACCACCAGATGACGTACGCCGCTGGTAGTCAATCGCTGCATGGCCACCCACGCGGACTCCTGCGCCTCGACGGCCACAGCCGGCTGGGACATGATCTGCCCGACGGTGACGCTCTCCGGATTCATACGAGCCACCGCGCCTCCTCACCGGTCACGACCCACGTGCGTAACGCCCGGCCCGGCGGCGACGCGGTCGCCGACTCGGCCAGTGCCTGCACACACTGTGACCATGCCGGGAGAACATCGGGGGCGGTAGGGCCGTTGGGCCCGCCCGACGCGCGACGTTGGCCACTCTCGGCTCATGTCCGCCACTGAGGTCTCGTGGCCCTCACAGGACGTCACCACCTGTGGCATCGACCTCGCGGTGCCCTTGTTCCTCGTAGCCTGGACGGTGTGAAGAAGGACGGGTCTGGCGAGCGGTTGCCCCGAAAGCGATACGAGAAGGAACTGTTCCGGCTGCAGTCGCAGTTGGTGACGATGCAGGAGTGGGTGCGCGCTCGGAACGCCCGCCTCGTCGTCGTGTTCGAGGGGCGGGATGCTGCGGGCAAGGGCAGCACGATCAAACGGGTCACCCAGTACCTCAACCCGCGGATCGCACGGATCGTGGCGCTGCCGGCGCCCACCGAGCGCGAGCGTGGCCAGTGGTACTTCCAGCGTTACGTGGAGCACCTACCCGCGGCTGGGGAGATCGTGCTCTTCGACCGGAGCTGGTACAACCGGGCCGGCGTCGAGCGGGTGATGGGATTCTGCACCGACGCGGAGTACCGGCGCTTCCTCCACCAGTGCCCGCTCTTCGAGCGCCAGCTCGTCGAGGACGGGATCCTGCTGCGCAAGTACTGGTTCAGCGTCAGCGACGCGGAACAGCAGCGGCGTTTCCAGGCCCGGCTCGAGGACCCGATGCGGCGCTGGAAGCTCTCGCCCATGGACCTGGAGTCGATCTCGAGGTGGGAGGAGTTCTCGCGGGCGAAGGACGAGATGTTCGTGCACACGGACATTCCGGAGGCGCCCTGGTACGTCGTCGAGAGCGACGACAAGCGGCGGGCCCGGATCAACATGATCGCCCACCTGTTGTCGACGATTGACTATCAGGAGGTACAACGGCGGCCACTGCGCTTGCCGGCGCGGCCGAAATCCGTTGGGTACGACAGGCCGCCTCGGGAGCGGTTCACCTACGTGCCCGACCACGCGGCATCTCTTCGCACGGCCCCCTGAACGCGTCGAGGGGGGACTGCTCGAAGCCGCCGGCCGGGACGTTCGTTCCCGGTGGAGGCCGCCGGCGGGACGTTCGTCCCTGAATGTCGGGACCGAAGGTGCTGCCCGAACGATCTCACCTGGACGACGCTGAAGGTGACATTGAGATCCGTAGAAGGAGGCCGTCATGAGCATTACGCGCAACAGGGACGACGTCGTCCCGCGCACATCGACGATGGAGCGGGCACCTACCCGGGTGGCCCCGTACGTCTGGGCAGTCACCCGCATGGCCCTGGGCTGGGTGTTCTTGTGGGCCTTCCTGGACAAGACGTTCGGTTTCGGCTACGCCACCCCGACCGAGAACGCCTGGGTCGATGGCGGATCCCCCACCAGCGGGTTCCTCGGCGGTGTCGAGGGGCCGTTCGCCGACTTCTTCCAAGGCCTCGCCGGCAACGCCTTCGTGGACTGGCTGTTCATGCTCGCCCTGCTGGGCATCGGCCTGGCCTTCATCCTCGGCATCGGCATGCGGATCGCCGCCGCGTCGGCGGTCGTGCTGCTGGTCCTCATGTGGATGGCGGTGCTGCCGATCGTGAACAACCCGTTCCTCGACGACCACCTGGTGTACGCGCTCGTCGCGGTCGGCCTCGCGGCTTCCAACGCGGGCGACACCTGGGGATTCGGCAAGGCATGGGCCAGCACGCACCTGGTGACCCGCTACCCGATCCTTCGGTAGCCCATCTAGGGGGCCGACAGGCCGGGTCTCGCGCACAGCTGCGAGGCCCGGCTTGTCGTTACCCGCCCGGTCGACGATTCTTGACCCCTGGACATCGGCGATGTCGGTGACCTTTCCGCCGCCGTTCGCACAGCGGGGAGCTGCCTGATGCCGACCGACGATCACCAGCCGGTGTCGCCCGACCCACAGCCGGTGGTTCCTGTCGGTGGGACGGAACGCGCCGAGCTGGACGATCTGCTCAAGCAGTTGCTGGACCGGATCGGCGAGGTCGTCGCCACGCAGGACCGGCTGCGCGGCCTGCTGGACGCGGTGATCTCCGTCGCGTCCGAGCTGAGCTTGTCCGCCGTCCTCGACCGGATCGTGCGAGCGGCCTGTGAACTCGCCGGCGCACGGTACGGAGCGCTCGGCGTACTCGACGCGCAGGGCACGCAACTCGCCGAGTTCCGCACCTACGGCCTCACACCCGAACAGCATGAGGCGATCGGTGATCTCCCGCGTGGCCACGGAATCCTCGGGCTGCTGATCGACGACCCGCGGCCCCTTCGGCTCGAGCGGATCAGCGACCACCCGAAGTCGTACGGCTTTCCCGCCCACCATCCCCCGATGGTGACGTTCCTCGGAGTACCGGTCCGCACCCGTGACCGGGCTTTCGGCAATCTGTACCTCACCGAGAAGCAGGGCGGCGGTCGCTTCACCCAGGCCGACGAGGACGTCGTGGTGGCGCTCGCCGCCGCCGCCGGCGTCGCGGTCGAGAACGCGCGGCTGTACGAGCAGGCCGATCAGCGCCGCCGGTGGCTGGAGGCGGCGAGGGAGATCACCGAGATGCTGCTCGGTACGGTCGACCGCACCCAGGCGCTGCGTCTGGTCGCCACGCGTGCTCGGGACCTGATGAATGCCGAGGTCGCGGCGATCTTGCTCCCTGGCCCATCACCCAGCGGCTTCACGGTCGAGGCCGTCGCGGGCGCCGACCCGGGCTCGGCGGCCGAGCTCGGGCTACCGCTCCACCACGAGCATGCCGCGACGGTGGTGCGCACGGGAGAGCCCCTGGTGCTCGACGAGGCGCACGGCGACTCGCCGCCATCCCCCGTCGAGGGCTGGCCACTGCTCGGAGCGATGCTGTTGACCCCGATGGCCGGTGGCGACACCACCGGCGTGCTCATCCTGGGATGGGCACCGGGGGTGGTACCGCGGATCGACGACGACACGGTTCGGCTGCTGCAGACGTTCGCCGATCAGGCGGGCCTTGCACTCGAGCGCGCCCGGGCCCAGGCCGACCGCAGCCGTCTGGCGATCTTCGAGGACAGGGACCGGATCGCGCGCGACCTGCACGACCTGGTGATCCAGCGTCTGTTCGCCACCGGCCTGGGTCTGCAGAGCCTGAGTCGCATGGTCGACGAGGCGGCAGCCGTGCGGCTCACCGCATTCGTGGAGGACGTCGACCAGACCATCAGGGAGATCCGCTCGACCATCTTCGGGCTCCAGGACCGCCACGAAGGCGACGACTTCCGCTCCGAGGTGCACCGGGTGCTCGCCGAGATGCGCCCGGTTCTCGGACTCTCTCCGCGCCTGGTCATGTCCGGCCCGGTGGGCGCCGGCGTGCCGGACTCCGTCCGCCCACACGTTCTCGCCGTCCTGCGTGAGGCGCTGTCCAACGCCGCCCGGCATGCCGCGGCCACCAGCGTGGAGGTCGAGCTCCACGTCGGAAAGCAGGTCACGCTCACCGTCCGGGACGACGGTGTGGGTGTGGATCCGACCACCCGACGGAGCGGGCTGCTCAACATGCAGCAGCGGGCGGTGCGTCTGGGTGGCGACATGACCGTCGAGCGCGCCGAAGCCGGCGGAACCCGGCTCGTCTGGACCGTGCCGGCGTGAGCTAGGGCCGAAGTAGCCGGGCGGCGAACACCGCCGCCTGCGTCCGACGTTCCATGCCGAGCTTCGCCAACAGGCTCGACACGTAGTTCTTCACGGTCTTCTCCGCGAGGAACATGTCCTCACCGATCTGCCGGTTCGTCTTCCCTTCGGCGATGAGGGCGAGGATCCGTCTCTCCTGGTCGGTGAGACGTTTGAGCGTCGCGTCCTCGGGTGGTCCGGACCGTACCCGCTCGAGCACCCGCGCGGTGACCGCCGGGTCCAGCAGCGACTGACCCGCGGCGACCCGCCGCACCGCGTCGACCAGGTCCGTGCCGCTCACCTGTTTGAGGACGTACCCGGCGGCTCCGGCCATGATCGCCGCGAACAGCGCCTCGTCGTCGTCATAGGAGGTGAGGATCAGCGCATGGATACCCGGGTCGACCGAGCGGATCTCACGGCAGACAGTGATACCGCTCCCGTCGGGTAACCGGGCGTCGAGGATGGCGACGTCCGGGCGCAGTGCCGGGATCCGACGCGAGGCCTCCAGGGCCGAACCCGACTCGCCGACAACGGTGATCTCCCCCGAGTCCTCGAGCAGGTCGCGAACACCGCGGCGTACGACCTCGTGGTCGTCGAGCAGGTAGACCCGATACGGTTCCGTAGCAGGCTGTTCCGTCGTCACGATACGAACCTACCGCGCGGCACACGGCCAGAACGGCTGACGGACGAGGCCCTGTACCCGCTCGGTCGGGACCTTCGACCCTCGCACGTTCCTTCGGCGCCGTGCACGGTGGATGTGACCGGGAGGATTCGTCATGTACGCCACGCTCACTCACACCGATGTCGAGACGGCGGTGCGGGCCGCGACGCTCGCCCCCTCGGTGCTCAACGTCCAGCCATGGCGGTTCGTCGCGCACGGCGACGCGATCGAGGTGCATCGCGACCCCGATCGGGCGTTGCCGGTCACCGACCCCAGCAACCGCGCGCTGACGATCTCGTGCGGCGCGGCCCTGTTCAACCTTCGGTTGGCGGTCGCTCACCTGATCGGGCACCCCGAGGTCGACATTCTCCCGGACCCGGCCAGGCCCACGCTGCTGGCCGTCGTACGGCCCGGTGACGGATCCGAGCCCACCGCGGTGGAGTCGCGGCTCTACGTGGCGATCAGGGACCGCCGCAGCAGCCGGGTCCCGTTCCTCGACCAGCTACTCCCGGTGGAAACGGTGGTGCGTATCGAGAACGCGGCGGCCACCGAAGGCGCAACCCTGCGCTTCCTGAACGCGTACGAGGCAGCGGACGTCGGCAAGCTCGTTCGTCAAGCCGACCTCGTGCAGCGTGCGGATGCCGACATCCGCGCCGAGGTCAGCGGATGGATCGGCCGCGGGCCCGACGCCGTCGACGGCATTCCGCATCTGTCTCTGGGCCCGAAAGCCACAGACCCCTCCAGTCTGGTCCGGGACTTCGCGCTGGGGCTGCCGGTCGAAGGTCGGGACCGGGCCACGTTCGAGCACAACCCGACGCTCGCCGTCCTGCTCAGCGATCACGACGGGCCGGCCGACTGGCTGCGTACCGGCCAGGCTCTGCAGCGGCTGTGGCTGGAAGCCACGGTAGCCGGAACCGGGGTGTCCCTGCTGACCCAGCCGCTGGAGATGCCGGGCATGCGCTGGCTCGCCCGACCGGCAGCGGCCGGGAGGTTCTGGCCGCAGGCACTGCTCCGGCTCGGCATCGCCACCGGTACGACGCCGCCCACGCCGCGCCGGCCGGTCGCGGATGTCCTGACCTTCGTCTGATCACCTCCGGCCGCTCCGGGCTCATCACGTCGCGGGGTTATTACACCCATGTGATTTGTCCCCACTGGGGACAACTCCTGTGGAAAACCCGGCCCCCTGCTACGAGCCCGGGCCTCGGCCCGTCACCGGGCCTCTGGCTGGGCTGGTTCGGGCGCCGCGGGCTCGGTCCCGCCCTGGTCGAGGCGGAACGGTGGGTAGGCGTCGGTCATGAGCGCCGCGTACGCGGCCACCCGGATGGCCCACCGGTTCATGCCCAGGACGAAGTCGTAGAGGCCGCGCGGATACCGTGCGACGAACAGCAACGCGACGGCGGCGAAGAACACGCAGACCGCGATCAGTCCGCCGGACGCCCACTCCCAATTTGACTTGTCGCCCTGCTCCCAGGTGGTCGTCGTCCAGGCGCCGCCGACGAACAGGGCGACGATCGCATAGTGCGGGATGGCGAGCAGCCACCACTTCACCAGCACCAGCCCGCGCGACAGCGATTCCGGGTAACGAACGTCCAACCGGGCCGGGTAGTCCGGATCATCGGCGAGAGAGAACGGCGGATACCGGTCGGTGCCGAGCGCGTCGTAGGTGTAGTAGCCCACCCGCCAGGTCCAGCGCATCACCCCGACGTTGAAGTCGAACATGCCACGCGGGTAGCGCGCGGTGAACAGGATCGCGAAGAACGCGATGACCGTCACGACGATGAACGCGATCCACAAGAAGATCAAGATGATGATGTGCGGGATCGCCAGCAGCCACTTCACCAGCCACAACCACCGTGACAGCGGCTCGTCCAGGCGTGCATTGACGGCGACAGGGCTCTCGGCCATGGCTTCCTCCTCGGGTTGCCCCTCACTGGGTGCCATGGCCAAAGATCGCAGGAGGAAGGGCGGATGGTAAGGGGGGCGCACCGGAGCATCGGCTCACGTTTCTCATCTCCCTCGGGCGGGCAGGATGCGCGCAGGCTCCCGTCGAAGGACACGATCTCCATGCAGACACCGCTGTCGTTCCGAGCACTGTTCACAGTCCCTGCAGCGCTGGGCGGCCTGCTCGCCCTGACGCTGGTGGCGCCACCGGCCGTGGCGACTCCGAAGGCGCCGCCCAAGGACCCGGTGGCGGTCGGCACCGGGGGAGCCGTGTCGTCCGTCGACCCGTACGCCACCGAGATCGGGCTGGACGTGCTGAGACGGGGCGGCAACGCCGTCGATGCGGCGGTGGCCACAGCCGCCGCTCTCGGCGTGACCGAGCCCTACAGCGCGGGCATCGGCGGCGGCGGATTCTTCGTCTACTACGACGCGAGATCCGGCGAGGTCGAGACCATCGACGGTCGGGAGACCGCGCCCGCGCTGATGGAGGAGGATGCGTTCGTCGAGAACGGCGTTCCGATACCCTTCGCCGAGGCTGTCACCAGTGGGCTCTCGGTCGGCGTGCCCGGAACGCCGGCGACGTGGGAGCTGGCCCTGGAGCGCTGGGGCTCCATCGACCTGCGCGATGCGCTGCGGCCGGCGGCGCAGCTGGCGCGTCGGGGTTTCGTGGTCGACCAGACGTTCCACCAGCAGACCGCCGACAACGCGGCCCGGTTCGCCGACTTCACCAGCACGCGGGAGCTGTTCCTTCCCGATGGTGCGCCGCCCCCCGAAGGCTCCGTCATGCGCAACCGCGACCTCGCGCGGACATACAACCTGCTCGGCCAGCGCGGCACCGAGTTCCTCTACGAAGGTGACCTCGCCGGCGAGATCGTCGCCACGGTGATGCAGCCACCCGTGGCGCCGGGCTCGACCCGCGTCGTCCGGCCGGGACTGATGCGGCTGCCCGACCTGGCCGAGTACGAGGCACTCGTGAAGGAGCCGACGCTGGTCGAGTACCGCGGGCTCGACGTCGCCGGCATGGCGCCGCCGTCCTCCGGCGGCTCGACCGTCGGTGAGGCACTGAACATCCTCGAGGGGAGCGACCTCGGTGCGCTCGACCGGACCGAGGCGCTGCACCGCTACCTCGAGGCGTCCGCGCTGGCCTTCGCCGACCGCAACCGCTACGTCGGCGACGACGCGTTCGTCGATGTGCCGCTCGGAGAACTGCTCTCGCAGGGGTTCGCCGACGAACGCGCCTGCGAGATCGGAGCCACCGCGGCCGTGAAGCCGGTGCCGCCGGGAGAGCCGGACGGAACGTACGCGCCGTGTTCCGGCGGGGCGCAGGCCGTCGGCGGCGACGGCGAGCAGGGCCTGTCGACGACCCACCTGACGACCTGGGACCGCTGGGGCAACGTGGTCTCCTACACGCTGACCATCGAGCAGACCGGTGGCTCCGGGATCGTGGTACCGGACCGTGGGTTCCTTCTCAACAACGAGCTGACCGACTTCAACTTCACCCCGACGCAAGGCACGGCGCCCGACCCCAACCTGCCCGCGCCGGGCAAGCGGCCGCGCTCGTCGATGAGCCCCACCATCGTCCTCGACGGCGGTGAGCCGGTCCTGGCACTGGGATCGCCGGGCGGTTCCATGATCATCACCACCGTGCTCCAGACGCTGCTCAACCGGACCGACTTCGGCATGACGCTGCCCGACGCCCTCGCAGCGCCGCGGGCAAGCCAGCGGAACACGGCGGCGGTCTTCGCGGAACCGGCCTTCATCGCTGCCTGGGGGGCCGCCTTGTCGGCGCTGGGGCATACGTTCACGACCACGACGGAGATCGGCGCCGTGACCGCGATCGAGCTCCTCGAGGACGGCACGCTGCTGGCGGCCGCCGAGCCCGTGCGCCGCGGTGGCGGAGACGCCGGGGTCGTCAGTCCGCGGCGCTGAGTCCGTCCCGAGCAGGTCGAGGGCAACCCGGTCTCGACGAACACGGTGGCGCGGCTTGATCGCCGACGCCTTGCAGGCCTCTGGCATCGTTGATCCGGCGATTGGCCTGCGGTTCTCGGGCTAGACCGTCCTCACCGAGGAGCACGGATGCGCACGATCATCGAGCCCTTCCGGATCAAGAGCGTCGAACCGATCGAGATGTCGACACCCGAGCAACGCGCGAGGTGGCTAGCCGAGGTCGGGTACAACCTGTTCAGGCTGCCGGCCGACCGGGTGCTCATCGACCTGCTCACCGACTCGGGAACGTCGGCGATGAGCGCGGCGCAGTGGGGCGCGATGATGGTAGGCGACGAGTCCTACGCCGGGGCGCGCAGTTGGTACCGGTTCGAGGAGACCGTGCGGCGGGTGTTCGGCTTTCCCCACGTCGTGCCGACGCACCAGGGCCGCGCCGCCGAGCGGATCCTCTTCGGTTGCACGGTGAAGCGGGGCGACATCGTGCCGAACAACGGCCACTTCGACACCACCCGGGCCAACATCGAGTACCTTGCCGGCGAGGCGATCGATCTGCCCTGTGCCGAGGCCGCCGACCCGACGACGGACGAGCCGTTCAAGGGCAACATGGACGTCCAGGCGCTGGAGAAGCTTCTCGTCGACCGCGCCGACGCGGTGCCGATGGTGATGCTGACGATCACGAACAACACCGGCGGCGGCCAGCCGGTGTCGATGGCCAATATCCACGCGGTGGCCGAGGTGGCCCGGCGGTACGGCAAGCCGCTCTACCTGGATGCGTGCCGCTTCGCCGAGAACGCGTGGTTCATCAAGCAGCGTGAAGACGGCTACGCCGATGTACCGGTGCCGCAGGTGGTGCGGGAGATGTTCTCCCACGCCGACGGCTGCACGATGTCGGCGAAGAAGGACGCGCTGGTCAACATCGGCGGCTTTCTGTGCACTCGCGACCCGTCCCTGGCCGCGCGGGAGAAGGATCTCCTGATCCTCACCGAGGGCTTCCCCACCTACGGCGGACTGGCCGGTCGCGACCTCGAGGCGATCGCCGTGGGCCTCGACGAGGTGCTCGCCGAGGACTACCTGCGCTACCGGAACGTCTCGATCGCGTATGTCGTCAACCACCTGCACGATGCCGGGGTTCCGGTGCTCCGGCCGGCGGGCGGGCACGCGGTCTACCTCGACGCCGGTCGGTTCCTGCCTCACGTTCCGGCGCTGCAGTACCCGGGACAGTCGCTGGCCGTCGAGCTCTACCGCCACGCCGGGATCCGCGGCGTGGAGATCGGCACGGTGATGGCCGGACGCGATCCCGCGACGGGCACGGAGCGTCCGGCGCCGCTGGAGCTCGTGCGGCTGGCGATCCCACGACGGGTGTACACCCAATCGCACATGGACTACGTAGTCGAAGCGATCGTGGAGGTTTTCCAGCGGCGGGAGTCGCTGCCCGGCTACCGGATCAGCGACGAGCCGCCGTTCCTGCGCCACTTCTCGGCGACCTTCGCTCCACTCTGACCGAGACGGCGTCGCCGGGTCTTAGGTCCCCGTGCGCCGGGTCGTGTGTCTCTGGCCGGCGTCTGCACCGGGTGATGCGCTGGTCCTGTGCCGATGCGCATCGGCAGAGGAGGTTCTGTGATGACGACCTACGAGATCACCTCACGCCACCTCGCGTCCCAACCCACCGCAGTCGTGCGCGGCGAGATGCCCGTCGCCGAGCTGGGCGAATGGTTGGCGGACTCCTACCGCGGCGTCCAAGAACACCTGGATCGGATCGGCATGCACCCGAGCGGGCCACCGTTCGCCCGGTACACCTTCCTCGGCGAGGACGTCGCCGTCGAGGCGGGCTTCCCCGTGGCGAGCGAGATCGCCGGGAACGGTCGTGTCGAGCCGTCGGCACTTCCGGGCGGCCCGGCGGCGGTCACCACGCATCTCGGCCGATACGAGGACCTGGAGGCGGCATACGAAGCCGTTCACGACTGGCTCGACACCCAGGGGTACACGCCGGCGGGGCCGCACTGGGAGGTCTACTTCACCGATCCGAACGCCGAACCTGACTCGGCTCACTGGCGTACGGACGTCGTCGCGCCGTACAGCGCCCCCTGATCGACGACGCAAACAGGACGCATGCGGATCCCTACGCCATCCTCCGTGCCGACGACTTCCTCACCCCGTCGGCGAGCACCACGGCGACGTGACCCGACGCGTCCTGGGGAGCGCCGAGCCCGGTCAGATCGTCCTCATGCACGTCGGATCGCATCGCAGCGACGGATCCATGCTCGACGCCCACGGCCAGCCTTGGGTACTCAGTCTGCGACCCGGACAGCCACCGCGGGACGGATCCGGGCCGCTCGCCGGGCCGGTGCCAAGGTGGCCACGACCGAGGCGAGCAGGGTCACGCCGACCAGGATGACGATCTGCGTCCAGGCGATGGGGTAGGGCCCGCTGATCGACCCGAACGCGGCGCTGTTCCGGTACAGCACCCAGGTGGTGACGATGCCGAGCACGGTGCCGATCACCACACCCTCGACAGCCACAAAGGTGCTCTCGAACATGAACGACAGGCGTACGGTCCGCGCCTGGAAGCCCAGTGCCCGCAAGACGCCGATCGAGCGTCGGCGCTCGCGGACGGCCCGGATCATGATCACGCCCAGGCTGGTGATTCCGACCAGAAGGCCCAGCGCCAGGTATCCCTGCATGAGCCGGAAGAACTGGTTGTTCGCTGCGTAGCTCGCCTCGACGACGGCCGCCAGGTCCGTGGCGACCAAGCCGTTGGCCACGTACGTCCCCTGCAGGGTTGCCGCGAGCTGCGAGACGCTCTGCCCTCCGGGGGTTCGCAACAGCGCGCTGGACTGTACGGCGCCATCTCCGAAGGCCTCCACGACATTGTCGTCGCCCATGAAGACGGGGAACCGGACGTCGGCGCCGGTGACGCCGTAGAACGGTGTGCCGTCCCGCACGATGCCGGCGACGATCCGCTCGGTCTGCCGTCCGGTCCGTGGGTCGGTCAACGTGATGACCGAGCCGGGCGCGACCGCCTCGCCCGGGGGCCCGCCTGCCGACCCGTAGAAGGAGTCGACGAGCACGTAGTCCGGATCGCGGCGCACCAGGTCCCATACCGCCCGATCGCTGAGCAGCGAGGGCATGACGGCGTCGAGCAGAGGCGGCACGTCGATGAACTCCGCGGGTACGCCAACGGCGACGACGGGGAGCCGGACCTCCGTCTCGAGACGAGGATCGTCAGCCTCGGCTACGGCGATCACGAGTGGAGCGACACCGGTCACCTGGCCGGTGAACTCGCCGGTCTTCAACGTGATGTCGGGATCGGGGACGGGCGTGCTGGCGTTGAAGTCGACGCGCAACGACCAGCCCGACGTCGCATCGGCGACGGCACGATCGACGTTCGCGTTGATGATCGTCATGATCTGCGTCATCAGCACGATGACGAGCACCACGACGGAGTACATCGCGAGCGTCGAGCCGGTCCGGAACTTCTTCGCCGTGGGGTAGGCCATGGCGAGTCGGGTCGCCAGGCCGGTTTGCGTCGGGCGGTCAACGAGCCGCCGGAACGGGCGGAGCAGGACGGTCTGGTGCAGGCTGACCAGGGTCACTGCGGCGAACGAGAGCATGCACCCCATCACGATGTAGGGCGCGGTGGACGCGTCGTCATAGATGTCGGGTCGCACCGTGTTGGCCAGCAGTCCCCAGGCCAACACACCCACGGAAACGGCGGTCAGTGCGGCCCGAGCTCCGACGATCCGGGAGAGCAGCGGCAGCGCAGCCACCGCCGCCAGGGTCGGGAGCAGGTACGTCAAGGTGGCCGAGCTGCTGGCGACCGCGGGCACGGCAGCGGCTGCGAACACCGCCGTCGCGACCGCCGACACTGCGGTCAGTAGTGAACGGGTGCGCTGCTGCACCGGCGGGTCCAGGTCACGGATCGCCGCGATGATGTTGGTGCGCGCGATCCGGACGCTCGTCAGCACGACGGCAGCGAACGCAAAGAGGAATCCCAGGGCGAAGCCGTTCACCAGGCTGGTCGGCGTGACCTCGAAGACGATCTTCAGCTGATTCTCGCCCTGATCGTAACTGTTGAGAATGCGCAGTGCGATGGCGACGATCACCCGGCCGATGAGCACACCCACGAGCGCACCCAACGCGGCCGCGATCGCGGCGTACACAGCGCCTTCGATCGCGAACTCACCTGTGACGTATCGGCGGCGCAGCCCGATGGCGCGCAGAATTCCGAGCTGCCCCCTGCGCTCGTCGGCGAGCATGACGAACACGTTCACCAACAGCAGGATCCCGGCGATGATGCAGAAGCTGCCGATGAACAGGAAGAGCGAGCCCAGCACGGCGCCGGTCTCGGCTGCGTCGTCGAGGATCTCCTGCTTCGGAGTGGCCACCGAGGCACCCTGACCGGTGAGTGACCCCAGCGCGTCTTCCATCGCGGCGGTGACCTCCGCGGTCAGTGCCTCGGCGTCCTCGACGCCGCCGCGGTTGGAGACGAAGGTCGTCGTCGTGGGCTCGACGCCGGCGGCGGCAGCGGCCTCGACGAGCGTGCCGGGCGAGAAGAACGCGTCGCGGTTGGCCGACGCCCCGAACCCGACCCCGGCCAGGCCCTCGGCCGTGACGACGTCACTGACCACGGTGCGTACCGGCTGTCCGTAGAGATAGAAGGTGAGCTCGTCGCCGCGGTCGGCACCCAGGCGTTCGGCCAGGTTGTCGTTGATGACGACTCCGCCGGCGCCGGGGTCGTCCACCTCGAGTCCGGACGGGTGCGGACTACCGAAGGTCGCGGCGGCTGCGAAGTCGAGCTCCCAGACCAGGACCCGTGGCTCGGCTGTCAAGCCGTCGCCGGTGTCGAGGGCGGCCGCCGCCTGGGTCCCGCGGACCGTCAGAACCCCGTCGACACGTGGGTCAGCGGCCAACGACTCCAGCCGTGCCGCGACCTCATCGCCTTGTCGGAGCGAGGACGAGCGTACGGACTCGTCCACGGGCCCGAGCACGTCGTACGCAACCTGCCTCACCGAGCGGTCGAGGGAGTCGCCCACCACCAGGCTCGCCATGATCAGCGCCGTCCCCAGCACCGAGCCGAGGACGACGAGCACCGTCTCAGTGGGCCGGCGGACGATCTGACGCAATGCGAGGCGCCGCAGCACGGCGCGACCGAGCAGAAAGAGGACGAATGCGGTCGCCGCTGCCAGCCCCACGACCAGGGTAGGAGTCAATTCGGGGTACACGGCGGGTCACCTCACCGCTCGGTTGCGGACTTCGTCGTGAACGAGTCGGCCATCGCGCATCAGGACCAGGCGGTGAGCCGACTCCCCGATGCCCTGGTCATGCGTGACCAGGACGATGGCCTGGCCTTCCTCCTCGTTGAGCCGCTGCAGCAGCTCCATGATCTGGCCGGCCATGGCGGTGTCGAGGTTCCCTGTCGGTTCGTCGGCCCAGACCACCGCGGGCTTGGCGACCAGCGCACGGGCGATCGTCACGCGCTGCTGCTCACCTCCGGACAGCTCGTTCGGGCGGTGCTCGGCGCGACCTTCCAAGCCGACCTTGCTCAGCATGTCGAGAGCACGCGCCCGTGCCTCCCTGGCACGGATCGCGACCAAGAGGAGCGGCAGCTCGACGTTCTCCACAGCGCTGAACACCGGGATGAGGTTGAACGACTGGAACACGAACCCCATCGAATGAGCGCGGTGCTCGGTACGTGCGTGGTCGCTCATGGCGAACAGGTCCTGGCCGTCCACGAGGACCTGTCCGCCGTCGATGTCGTCCAGCCCGGACAGGCAGTTGAGCAGGGTGGTCTTGCCGGATCCGGACGGACCCATGACGGCGAGCATCTCGCCCCGGCGAACGGTGAGGTCCAGCTTGTCGAGGGCCACGACCGACTGCTTGCCGGTCCGGTAGACCTTGGTCACCGACGCCGCGACCAGCAGCGGTCGTTCATCGGTCGAGAACTCTTGGTCAGTCGTGGTCATGGTGCACCGCCCGAAGTCGCTGGCTGTCCGTCACAATCCAGACCAGCAGTCGCGGGCCGGCCCCGACAGGGCCTTCCGACGCTCGAGGACAGGACCTTCGTCGTTCAGGCGACGATGACCCGCTCGCCGTCCACCGTCGGCGTCATCAGCGGGCGAGAAGACCCATTTTCGGTGCGATTGCGAGCAGGGTCGGCTTCCGATCCTGGCATCGGGTGGGAAGTCGACCTGCCTGAGCTCACCACTTCCGCAGGACCTTCGGCCCTGGCGACGTCGCGTCCGGCCCGTGAACGTGACACCAGAGAGGAGGTCACTATGCGCGCAAACGTAGGCGACCGGATCGTCATCAAGGGCTACCGGTTGGGAGAGCACGAGCGCGACGGCGAGGTGCTGGAGGTCCGCGGTAAGGATGGGACTCCGCCTTACCTCGTGCGATGGAACGACGACGGCCACACGGCGCTGTTCTTTCCTGGCAGCGGTGTACTGATCAAGCCCTTCGACGAGCAGGTCAGCCCTGGCGGATAGGGCTGAAAGTCCGAGTCGGCTGACCTTGCAGGAACGGTTCCCGCAGATGCGGGCCAGGCGGCACCGCCCGGTGGTCGCCGCACCCACCGGTCAGATGCTGACCGAGCCGGCGAACAGGTCCCGTGCCGAGCAGGTCACCCGACTCGTCTTCAGCACACTGGCCGCCGGTACCGCCAGATGCCTTCTCGGGTGACGGTTCCGGCCGGTCCGAGATGACCGGTCACCTCGGTGGCGGCACCATGGCCGGGAGTACACGGCCGATGATGCGACAGGCGTTGGGGCGGAACGTCGCGGAGCTCGACCTCCATGTTTGCGGCCGACGCGATGGTCAGACGGATACGCCGTAGGCCTCGGTGAAGGCCTTCCCGGCGTACGCATTCGAGGCGTAGGCATAGCCGCCGTCGCCCCAATCGGTGCCCCAGCTGTTGCGGACGATGAAGCCGGTGGTCGTGTAGCCCACGAGCGCGATCGCGTGGCCGCCGCCAGCCGTCGACGGCTTGTACGTCGTCAGCTTGCCCTTGGTATGGGTCGCTTTGTCCCAGGTCGAGTCGACGTCGAGGCGGGTGAGGATCGGCCCGTTGTTCGCCAGCCACGTGCGCCAGTTGCCCAACGCACGGCCGAGGTTGAAATAGGCCGCGATCTTGAGCTGCGTCGCGACGGCGTAGAACGTGGCCTCCTCTCCGGCGTAGAGCCTCCTGTTACGGAACGGGAGTTCCCGGTCGCGCACTGCTCCCCACCTGCGTGCGACGTCCAGAGCGCTCTTCAGCGACGTGCCCGCCGACTCGATGAACGACGTGGGGTGGCGGACGAACTGGTCGGTCTCCTTGGCCGCCATCCACTGGAATCGCGTCGACAGGACATCGGTCTTCGCTATCCGGCCGCTCTGGACGAAGTGCCAACGCAGCACGGAATCGGCCGAGGCCCAGCCAACGCACGACCCGGTCGCACCCTGGTCGCCGACCTTCCACCAGGTGTCGTCCCGCAGATCCTTCGACGTCGGGGTTCTCGCCGAAGCGGCGAGGACCCCCGCATCCTCGGCGTTGCGGAACTCCCAGTCGCCCTCCGTGCCGGATGACGGTATGCAGTTGAGAATGCGCCTCGTGCCGTCGTCAGTGGTGACAGACCCGGGCTCGTCGCTATTCTTCCTGGCCATCCCGCACCCCCCGCTCACCGTTTGCGGCCCGCGATCCACGCAGGCGGGCGACGCTCTGCCGTCCAAGATCGGTCGCCGCCTCGAACGTAGGCGCGGCCCGGTGAGTCGTCAATGCAGGTGCACGTCCCCGACCGAGATCCGCTGAGAAGCCGTGCGTGTCGCTCTCGTCGGGCTCGGCGACATCGCCCGCAAGGCCTACCTGCCCGTGCTGGCAGCCGATCCTCACGTCGAGCCCGTCCTGGTCACGCGGAATCCGGCGGTGCGCGCGGAGCTGAGCCAGGCATGGCGGGTGCCGGAGTCGTACGAGCGGATCTCCGACGCTCTCGGTGCCGGGATCGACGCCGCCACCGTCCACACCGCCACACCCTCCCACCGGCTCGTGGTCGGCACATTGCTCGAGGCCGGCGTTCCTACGCTCGTGGACAAGCCGCTGGCCGACTCCTACGACGAGGCATCGCGGCTGGTGGAGCTCGCGGATCGCCGGCAGGTCGGCCTCATGGTGGGCTTCAACCGCCGCTACGCGCCGGCGTACCAGGAGGTGGCGCGATGGCCGGACCGCGATGTCATCGTGCTTTACAAGCACCGGCGCGATGCGGCCGAGGAACCCCGGCGCGTCGTGTTCGACGACTTCATCCACGTCGTCGACACGCTGCGGTTCCTCGTCGGTGACGGTCGGGTGGTCGACATCAGCGCCCGGGTCGAGAGCGGCCTGCTGCACAGGGTGCTGCTGCACCTCGGCGCCGGCACCCGCCACGGCATCGGAATCATGGACCGCGCCAGCGGCACCACGCAGGAGGTCCTCGAGGTGTCGGCACCCGGGCGTCGCCGGCGAATCACCGAGATCGCGGAGGTCGTGCACCACGAAGGCGGGGTCGAGGCGGTCACACGCCGGGACGAGTGGCTACCGGTCGCCGTCCAACGGGGCTTCACGGCGATGTGTGCGGAGTTTCTCGACTCGGTGCGCGCCGGGCGACGGCTGGTGGCGGCCGACGCCCTCGAGTCGCACCGCCTCTGCGAGCAGATCGTGGCGGAGATACAGCGATGAGACTGTTGCCCGGCGACTACTTCGGCGGCAGGCCGCCGGCGTAGGCAAGCCCACGGTCGACCCATCGCCGCAGGTCGTCGTCCTCGGCGTAACCGGTCGCGTCGACGAGGAGCCAGCCCCTCATCGGGCGGCCGGTCAGATCGAACGGCCTGGCCCCCGGCTCGGCCAGCAGCGCCTCCTGCTCATCCGGGTCGGTGCGAACGATCAGGTCGTCGCCGCGGACACCGACCGCCATGTTGCCCTGCAGCAGCATCGCCAGACCGCCGAACATGGTCTTCTCGGCCAGCCGTGGATCCGGGCCGATCAGATCGCGTACTCGGCTCGCGAGACCCTCGTCGTAGGCCACGCACGCATCGTGGCACACGCACGAGCCCGGTCAGGCCGTGGGCTGTCGCTTCAGCTGTCCTCCGAACCGGCATCGATGATGGGCCGAGGGTCCTCCACCAGGTCGCCGTACGCTCCACGCGCTGTGACGTGCTGGTGTTCGAACCGGGCGGGGCGGGTGAGGCGGACGGCTGCGCCGCCGTCTGACGTCACGTCCGTGTCGTACAACCGGAGCGAACCGCCGTCGACGTGGACCGCGTCCGCGCCCGCTCCGTGGGCATGAATGCCACCCACGACTGTCATGGCGGCGATCTCACCCTT
>Ga0299914_10000208_pt1 | contig 34599 bp, 29 predicted proteins | sample RVTome_10_FD_201361 | JGI IMG/M metagenome (GOLD analysis project Ga0299914, IMG submission 201361) | Soil microbial communities from uranium-contaminated site in the Upper Colorado River Basin, Wyoming, United States - RVT153D57 (version 2) ... | reverse complement strand
AATCCTGAGCACGATAGAGCATGACGAACCGATCGCCGTGCTTGACAACGGCGGGGTTGAACACCCCGCGAGCCTCGAAGTCTGTGCCTTGCGGCGAGAGAATGGGCCGGCCGCCATTGAGCCGGGTCCACGTTCCGAAGGGCGGCGTGTAGACGGTCTGCACCGCTGCAAGGATCCCGAACCGGACGGCTGGCATCGCCACTGCCGTCAGCATCACACCGACGACGATTGCGGGCTTCAAGGTCAGTCGCATGCCCATGATTGTGGGACTCATCGCCTGTCGAAACACTGACGGTCGTCACGAAAGGAGCACGGGGACGGCGCGCCAGCTTCGAAAGAGACGCCTTCCTCCACGCGCGGCAGGACCAACTTGATCCTGTCCATCTTGGTTTGCAGCATGCCCAACGGAACCGGCCAGTCGCCCAGAACCATGTCGTGGAAGGTTCGCGGATCGAAACGATCCCCAAGCCGCCGCTCGAGCCCGGCGCGGAGGCGCTCGATCTCCAGCGCTCCGGTCATGTAGGCCGTCGCCCGTCCAGGCCAGATAATGTAGCGGTCGACTTCTGAGGCGATCTTGTCGTCGCTCGCCAGGTGCAGCGCCTTCATGAAAAATATCGCGCGCTGCCCTGCCAGCCGAACGCGTGGATGCCCGTGTCCACCTCGAGGGCGGGCGGCGATAGGCACGGCTCTGCCTCATGCCCAGGCGATCGACCTCCGACGAGTACAGCTTCATCTCGTCGGCAAGCCGCTCGGCGTACAGTCCCCACCCCTCGCCGAAGGCGGAATTGCCGGCGAGCTTGGTGAGCAGATGGCATCCCTGGCGCTCCAGGGAAAGAGTCACCTCGAGGTGATGCCCGAGGCGTCTCGTGAAAGGTAACGGCCTCCAGGTCAACTTTGCTCTGGCCTATCCAGCGGGCAGCATTGATCTGATATTCACCGGGACGTTTGCCGTCGATTGTCCCGGGCTGGTATCGATCGGCGGATGTTGACTCCTCGACCGCCGGAATCGGTGTGACGATGACGGCCGTTGTGGGCAGGCGGCCGAACCATCGCGGCATCGCCCCTTGTGCGCGTTCCGCGGCCATGCGTGCATGGGCGATGACTGCATCGCGAGTGTCCCATCGGTACTCCGGCCGATCGAGCTGCGTGAACGCGTGATCCAGGTCGGCACTCTTGAAGAGCTCCTCGCGCTTTATGCTCGAAACAACGTCGTCCGTGACGGCAACCGTGGCGGCCGCGGCGGAGCCTTGAGCGGCACCTCTCCTCGCGAAAGCGTGCACCGGGAGAGTCAGAGCAGCGAGAAGCGTGACGATTGCGGTGGGTCGTGTGACTGAGCTGCGGGTCGGCACGGGTCAATCATGACTTCTGCATCGTCAGAAGTCTATGTGTGCAGGGCCGAACGGTTGAGTCCTTCCTCCCCTGACCAGGTCAGGCCAGAGCGCCGAGTGCTGTAGGATGGAGTTCCCAGGATTCAGTGGACAGGTACTATCCGCACCGGAGGCGGATGCCGATGTCCACGAAAACCAGTGCCGGCCCGGGTCCGGTCGACGTACGAATTCATCGACGCCTCACATGTCTCACCCTAGATCATCAAGAACTGAAATCCTGCCAGTCGAGACACACAAAGACACAATGAGAGGATGAGCTGGAGCCCGCGAATGACCCCTCGTCCGTCGGAGAAGTGGTATCCGGTCCGGCTCAACAGGTCACCGATCGGGCGGCTTCAGCTTGTCGGTTTCTCGCCTCCCCGCACACCGTCTCCCGATCAGCGAGAGTCATTTGCGGCCGTACGGCTTTCCGCCCGCCAGCGTTACTAAGAATAAGCGTCTCAGCGAGACGCACGGGCGCGAAAGAGCTGGTAAGCTTTGGGTCCAGGCTCTATCCCAGCGGCTGTGCATGCGTACGCCGCGACCTTCCAGCCCTAGCGCCATGCCAGCTGTCGCCGGCATTCAGGCAAGCGCCTCCAGGATGGCGCAACACATGGAACGCCCGGCGAGAGTTGGGAACCGCCTGGAGTGAGGTCCCCATGAAGTTCGAGAGCGACGCCTTCATCAGCTACGCGCATCTCGACAACATCGCGTTGTCGGAGCAGCACAAGGCGTGGATATCCAACCTCCGCCGCGCGCTGGAGATCCGCGTCGGGCAGCTTCGCGGCAGACAGTGCCACATCTGGTGGGATCCGAAGCTTCAAGGCAACGACATCTTCAACGACACGCTGATCGCGCAGCTGCACTGCGTGGCCTCGCTCGTTCCCGTCATCTCGCCCCGCTACGTCCAGTCGGAGTCGGGTCGCAAGGAGCTGATCGAATTCTGCAAGGCGGCCAAGGAACAGGGCGGCATGAGCGTCCAGGACAAAGCTCGCATCTTCAAGGTCATGAAAACCCCCGTTCCCCTCGAGCTCCATCCACCGGAGCTCCAGCCGCTGCTCGGCTACGAGTTCTTCAAATTCGACCCGAACACGGGGCGATTCCGGGAACTGGACGTGATCTTCGGACCCGAGGCCGAGAGGGACTTCTGGCTCAAGCTCGATGACCTCGCACACGACATGTGTGGCCTGCTGGAGCTGCTCGAGAAGCCGGAGCCACAGTCCGAAGGGGTTTCCAGCGCCGTGTACCTCGCGGATACGACGAGCGACCTCAGAGAGGAGCGCGAAGCGATCAAGCGCGACCTGCAACAGCATGGCTACAGCGTCCTGCCGGCCCGATCGCTTCCGCTGGCCTGCGATGAGCTCCTGGTAGCCATGCGCGAGGATCTTGCCCGTTGCCGGATGTCGATTCACATGATCGGCAGGACCTACAGCCTCATTCCCGAAAGATGCGTTGCATCGCTGCAGGAAATCCAGAACGAGCTCGCAATCGAGCGCGCGAAGAACGGCGCGTTCACGCGTCTGGTGTGGATCCCGCCTGGACTGCAGCTCGACGACGAGCGGCAGCAAAAGGTGATCGAGCACCTTCGAATGGATCAACGGGTCGAGAAGGGTGCAGACCTGCTCGAGACCACGCTCGAGGATCTGAGGACGGTTATCGCCACCCGGCTCGAGCGCCACCGGAAACCAGCGGAGCGACCGGCGACTGCGCCGCTCCCCCTCTCCTCTTCGCCGAACGTATATCTGATGTACGACTCCCGGGATACCGCCGTCGTGACCCCGTGGGTGGATTTTCTCTTCAGGGATTTCGAGGTCATCCAGCCGATCTTCACCGGCGAAGAAGCTGAGATACGCGAATACCACGAAGAGAACCTGCGGAGCTGCGACGGCGCACTCATCTTCTACGGCGCGGCGAACGAGTTCTGGCTGCGGCGGAAGCTGGCGGAACTTCAGAAGAGCGCCGGCTATGGGCGGGCGAAGACCAGGCCCATCGCCGCGATCTGTCTGGCGGCACCACGGACGCCGGAGAAAGCACGCTTTCGAACGCACACTGCCATCGTCATTCCTCAGTGGGACGGGTTTTCGCCCGAGCCGTTGCAGCCATTTGTGTCTGCCCTGAAAGCCAAGAGTGAGGATCGTGACGGAACGCGCAGCGCCGGTTAACCCATTCCCGGGGCTCCGCCCGTTCGAGCCGGACGAAGACTATCTCTTTTTCGGCCGCGAGCAAGAGATTGACGACCTGCTGCGCCAGCTGCGGTACAACCGTTTTCTCGCCGTCGTCGGAACGTCGGGCTGCGGCAAGTCCTCGCTGCTGCGTTCAGGCCTCATTCCCTCGCTGCACAGTGGGCTCATGGCGAAGGCGGGCTCGAGCTGGCGCGTCTCGATTCTTCGTCCCGGCGAAGACCCCATCGGCAACCTTGCGGCGGCTCTCAACGCGCCTGGTGTCCTCGGCACGACGCACCATGAGCTGGCGTCAACCGGCCGTGTGCCGCTCGAAGCCGCACTCCGCCGCGGAACGCTGGGACTCGTCGACGTCGTGCACCATGCGCGCATGCCCGCCGACGACAATGTGCTCGTCGTCGTCGATCAGTTCGAGGAGCTGTTTCGATTCCAGCGAAGCCGCACGATTCCGAACTCCCGGGACGAGGCTGTCGCGTTCGTCAAGCTCCTGCTGGAAGCCGCGCATCAGAAAGCGATCCCGATCTACGTCGTGTTGACCATGCGGTCCGATTTCATCGGTGACTGCATGGAGTATCCCGGTCTGCCCGAAGCGCTCAACGCGAGCCAGTATCTCGTCCCACGCCTTACGCGCGACGAGCTGCGTTCCGCGATTACCGGTCCCGTTGCGGTTGCCGGCGCAGAGATCGCGCCAAGGCTCGTGCTGCGGCTGCTCAACGATCTTGGAACCGATCAGGATCAGCTCCCCGTTCTTCAGCATGCGCTGATGCGGACCTGGGATCACTGGGAGCATACGCACCAGCCAGATCGACCAATCGATATCAGCGATTACGAGGCAGTCGGAACGCTGCGTCACGCGCTGTCGCGTCACGCCGAGGAGGCCTACCTCGACACGGGATCCGATCGGAACCGACACATCACCGAACGGATCTTCAAGGCTCTGACCGATACCGTCACCGATTCACGCGGTGTGAGACGTCCATGTTCTGTTGCGGAGCTTGCTGCCATTGCCGAATTCCCGGAGCCGGAGGTGATTCAGGTCGTCGACGTATTCCGGCGCCCCGGCCGGTCGTTTCTGATGCCCCCGTCGGACCTGCCGCTCGGTTCGGAAGTGATTGTGGATCTCTCGCACGAGAGCCTCATGCGGTGCTGGACCCGATTGATCAGATGGACCGAGGAAGAGCGCACGTCGGCAACCATCTATCTCCGCCTCACGAGAGCCGCCGGGTGGTTCGAAGAGGGATCGGCCGGGCTGTGGCGCGATCCGGAGCTCGAGCTGGGCCTCCGATGGAAGCGCGACAACCATCCGACGGCGGCGTGGGCACGCCGGTACGACGAGTCCTTCGATCGGGCGATGCGGTTCCTGGAGGGCAGCGAGCAAGAGCGAGATCGCCAGAAGACCGAGCGCGCGGCTGCACAACAGCGGCAGTGGCGGCGGCTTCAGCTGACCGCCACCGTGCTCGCGGCGCTGCTGATCTACGCGGTGTGGAACGGGTTGGCGGCTCGCAGAATGGAACAGCTCGCCGAGCTGAACCTGCAGGACGCGCGGAGAGCAGTGGACGAGTCCTTGTCCCTGATCGAACGCAGTCCGGCGAACCTTGGGGTCGACCACCCGCAGATCATCGAGTTCCGACGCGATCTGGCTGCGAAGGCCCAGGGCTTCTACGCCAGATTCAGCGAGCGCGAGCCCGCCAGCGAAGACATTCGGCAGGGGATTGCATTCGCGCATTTTCGCCTGGGACAGGTGCATCGCATACTCGACGATCCGGCAAATGCGGCAGCGGAATACCGTAACGCAATCGCGCAGTTCGCAAGCCTCGCGGGCGACCATCCAGGCAATCCCGTCTACCGCCAGGCGCTGGCCAACTCCTACAACTGGCTCGGCGAGACGTTACGACCGGCAAGGGACAAGTACGCTGACGCGAAGAACGCGTACGACCGTGCGCTCAGCCTGCAACAGGATCTGATTCGGACCGACCCAGGAAACGCCGAGTATCAGCAGGAGCTTGCCAGGACGCATAACAACCGCGGGATCCTTCACTCGCACGAACCGGACGAGTCTGCCTTCAACCTGGCGGAGTCCGATTTTCGCGAAGCGATTCGACTCCTCGAGCCACTCCAGACAAGGAACGCCATCCCACCGCCGGCCCAGGAGCTCGCTCGCGCTTCCAATAACCTCGGAGGCCTGCTGGCCGATAAAGACCAGGTCGCCGAAGCGCAGCGGCTTTACGAAAGGGCGGTGCGGATCCACGCGACGCTGGCACAGATTCAGCCTCAGAACCGCGAGTTCGGGCTCGAGCTCGCAAAGTTCTACAACAACCTGGCAGACGTACTTCGCAGGCAGGGCAGCAACGAGGACGCCAGTCGCTACAACAACGAGGCGCTCGCAATCATCGACGAAATGGCTCGCCCTGCCCCTTCGCTTGCGATCGAACGTGCGGATGCTCACAACGTCCGAGGGTGGATCCTCGAAGCTCGCAGCTGGCAAGATGCTCTCACCGAGTATCGACGAGCATTAGAGCTCTATCAGGATCTGGTCGGCGACGAGCTGGCGTGGCATCTGTCGGATTTTCATACTCGGTTCGGCGATCTGCTCTTCAACCTGGCGGCCCTGTGCCAGGAGAACCAGCACGCCGAGGACGCCCGCGCCCTGTTGGTGGAAGCCGTGCACTCGTATCTCGCAGTGGCACGAAAAGTTCTGGCGTCCGGATCGACCACCGAAGCGGGCTACGTGGTCGCAAGCCTGTCGAGCGCGGTTTCACAGCTGTCGGATCGTGATCGAAGCAGCCTCGCGAGTACTTACGAAGAGCTGCAAGCAAAACTGCGGGAAAAGGCGACGACGCGCTAGCTTAGCTTAGCTAGGGGAGCGTTGTGACGCACCGGAACTGACGTGAGTATCAGGTAGGTCAGGCTTTGCTGAAGGAAGGATGTGCATAATGCTGGGCTTGATGATTGTTCTCGCGCCGTGGACGCTCATGGCGCAGGAGCTTGCAACATTGCCGGACCGCCATCAGGATCCCTCCGCAATCGTCATTGATCGGAGAGCGCCGGATCCACAGGGTTCGAAGACCGACGAGCAGCAACCGACACCTCCGCAACCTCCGGCCGTGCCAGTCACCAGGCGGCGCAGAGCCAGCATGGTCGGGTACGTCGATGACGCGATCATCGGCTCGAAGGTGAGGTTTCGATTCGATTCGGGATTCCGCAACACCGTGCCCGATCGCGCCGAGTTCTTTTATGCCAAGTGCGGCTGTTACGGCGGCGACGCGCAGGGGCCACGACCGGGATCATCGACAGACCTCGATTTTCGACAGCTCCACCTGCTGGGCGAATATGCCGTGAACGATCGTTTCTCTGTGTTCGCTGACGTTCCCTTGCGCTGGATTGACACGGAGCCAGAAAACTTCATCCCGACCTCGTTCGGGTCTGGCGAGGTCCCGTTCCCGGACCAGTCCGGTTTCGGAGATGTCCGGGCCGGCATCAAAGTGGGTCTTGTCGTCGCCGACGACCAGAGCCTGACGCTGCAGACGCAGCTGTATTCTCCCACCGGCGATTCGCGGAAAGGGCTGGGGACGGACCACGCCAGCCTCGAGCCTGCACTCCTGTATTACAAGCGGGCATCCGAGGTGGTGGCAATCGAATCCCAAGTAGGCGTCTGGATTCCGCTTGGGGGCGCGTCGGCAGAACCTCCCGACGACGGAAATTTCTCCGGCACGGTCTTTTTCTACGGCATCGGCCCGAGCTTCGAGATCTACAAGCGGAACCGCGTGCAGTTCGCGCCCATCGTCGAGCTGGTGGGCTGGCGCGTGACGAGCGGGTTTCAAACGATACCGCCGCCTCCGGACAGCCCCGGGGTCGGTACGTTACGCGCAGACGGAACGAACATCGTCAACCTGAAGGTTGGCGCGAGGGTGACCGTCGATCGCGGATCCGTTTACATTGGATATGGGCACGCCCTCACGGATGCCACGTGGTACGAGGACATCGTCAGGTTTGAGTACCGATTTTCGTTCTAGCGCCACTGGTGACGATGGCGGCGAACAGCTCGAACTGGATCTCGTCGCCGCAGAGACCCGCAAGGCAGTCATCGCGGGTGATCTGTGTGCCGTCCGGCGTGGTCAGTGAGAAGTCCTCGGCCCAGATTTCTTCGAGCAACTCGATATCTCCATTCACCAGCGCCTGTGGCCAGGCGCGCTCCAGCTGGTGAACTTCGTCGACGGTGATTGCTGTTGAGCGGTTCGCGCTCGTGCCGCTGGGAACGCAAGAGAGTGCGAGCGCCAGCTCGTGCGTATCTATGTTCACCGGCTGCGCTCCTCCGAGAGTGGTACAATCCACGCCCTTCCTGAACACCGTGCTCCGGGCGTCCATCGCTGTCGAGCGGCGCGAGAAGAAAGGAGTGCCTCATGTCCATTCAACAGGTGCCCGATACCGATCTTCGCTATTACCTCGTGTCGTACGACAAGGACGGCCGCGAGCGGGCGGACGACCCCGATGGCGTCATGAGTGAACGAATCGCCCAGGCGATCCGCGACGATCAGATCACGGACACGTTCGTAATGAGCCATGGCTGGAAAGGGGACATCCCGGCCGCCATCGAACAATACGACCGCTGGATCAAGGCCATGGCCGACTGCACGGCGGACCGCCAGGAGATACGGCAGACGCGTCCAGGCTTCAAAGCCCTGCTCGTCGGATTCCACTGGCCCAGCCAGCCGTGGGGTGAAGAGGAGTTCGGCATGGGTGCGGCGTCTTTTGCCACAGCCGGCGCCGCGTCCGGATTGGCCACGCTTGCGCCCGGACTGGAGACGTTCATCGACAACTATGCCGATCGAATCGCCGACACTCCCCGGGCGCGTCAGGCGATCCGCACCCTCGTGCTGGGCGCAATGAACGCGGGACCAGGCACGACCTCCATGCCGCCGGACATGGCCGAGGCGTACCGCATCCTCAACCAGGAAGCCGATCTTGGCAGCGCAGGCCCGGCCGGCGACCCGGGGGAAGACCGCGAGCCGTTCGACCCGGACCGCGCCTTCAGGAACGCTCGCGCTTCTGCAGCGAAGCTCACGCCGGGCGGCGCGCCTGCGTTTGGCGGCTTCAGCCTATCGGGACTGCTCTCGCCACTCCGGCAACTGTCGTTCTGGAAGATGAAGGCTCGCGGGCGGAAGATAGGCGAGTCCGCCGGCACCTCGCTGCTCTGGAAGATGACGGAAGCTGTCCCGGCGGGAAAGGACGTGGGCTTCCACCTCATGGGACACAGCTTCGGCTGTATCGTCGTCAGCAGCATGGTCCACGGCGAAAACGGCACCGGCGTCCTGGCGCGGCCGGTCAACTCCCTCACGCTCGTCCAGGGCGCGACATCGTTGTGGGGATTCTGCAAGGACATTCCGGAGGCTGGCAAGCCCGGTTATTTCAGGAGGGTGATCGACGACAACAAGATCTCTGGCCCGATCCTGACGACGCAGTCGAAGCGGGATACGGCCGTGGGCCGCTTCTATCCGATCGCCGCGGGCATCACCCTGCAGGTGGATTTTCCTGCAGGTCAGTTCCCGAAATATGGTGGTCTCGGCGCATTCGGCATCCAGGGGCCGGGACTCTCGCTGCACGATCTCGCCATTGGCGACGCGTCCCACAAGTACAACTTCGAACCGAGGCACGTGTACAACCTCGAGTGCACGGGGGTGATCAAGGATGGCTCTGGCGCCTCCGGTGCGCACAGTGACATTGCGAAGCCTGAAGTGGCACACGCGATGTGGGAGGCCGTGAAGGTGGCGTAGACGCGAGGAAGCAGGAATGCCGACGGATCGGAAGAAAGTAGTCACGAACGGGATTAACGGGGTCACCGGCAACTACGACGTTGCACCGATCGCCATCGAGGATCTCGTGCGCGGGCTCAAGGGCATTCCGCCGGCCGAGGCCGCCCCGGAACATGTGGTTGTCCGCGGGCAGAAGCTGCGGCAGCCCTCGTTCGCGCGGGCGTTGCCCTGGGGTATCGAGCCGCACGACATCAAGCGCGCGGGTTGGGCGGTTGTTTTTCACAAGGACGAACAACCGGCCGTCCGCCAGGCGCTTCGTCCGTTGATCGACCACCGCCGCGCTCAGGTGGGGGACGACGCGCGCGTAAAGGAACTGACGTACTTTCCGACTGAAGACGCCAACGGCTGGCTTGCCCGGCATGACGTGAGCTGGCACAACATCGAGCCGACGAAAGTACCCTACTACCTGCTTTGGGTTGGCTCTCCCGAACGATTGCCGTTCCAGGTCACTCACGAGATCGACTCCGACTATTGCGTCGGCCTGCTCGATTTCGAGATCGCGGAAGCGTACGCGCGGTACGCGCAGAGCGTCGTAGAGTACGAGACCGCACCAGCCGTCCGGAACACGCGCGAGGCGGTCTTTTTTGGAACCCGCCATCCATTCGACGAGGCGACGCTGCTCAGCGCCGACTGGCTGGTGACGCCGCTGGCCGACGGCATTCCGGCGAACGGTCCGACGCCCGCCGAGAGACCGGTGGCCACCCAGCTTGGTTTTCGCCAGCGCAAGTTCGTGGGCGAGGATGCGACCCGCCAGACGCTGTTGCAGCTCTTGGACGGCGCGGAGGCCACGCCGTCCTTTCTGTTCACCGCGAGTCACGGCATGGTGTGGCCGAACGGAGATGCGCGGCAGTTCGAGGCCCAGGGCGCGCTTCTGTGCCAGGACTGGCCCGGGTTCGGCAGCGTCGCACCGTCGCAGTTCGTCGCTGGCGCCGACGTGTCCGACAGCGCGCGGCTTCACGGCCTGATCACGTTCCATTTTGCCTGCTTCGGCGCTGGCACTCCGCGCGAAGACCTCTACGTGTTCGAACGCAGCCAGCCGCCACCGATCGCGCCGCAACCGTTCATCGCAGCGCTGCCGCGGCGCCTGCTCTCGCATCGCGGAGGAGGCGCGCTCGCGTGCATCGGACATATCGAGCGCGCCTGGGGTTCCTCGATCACGGGTATCGCGGCCAGTCCGCAGATCCGGCAGTTCCAGCGCGCCATCGCCCAGGTTCTGGTCGGCAAGCCCGTGGGGATCGCGGTGCAGGAGTTCAACGACTTGTCTGCCACCCTGTCCGACGTGCTGTCGGGCCTGCTCGGCAAGGCGTTCCAGGGCATCCCGATCGACGACGTGGCGCTGGCGTCTGCCTGGATGCAGCGCAACGATGCGGGCGGGTTCGTGCTGCTGGGTGATCCGGCGGTCCGGCTGCGCGTGGCCGATCTCGTGTAGGTGCGGTTGGTATGACTGCTTCCCAGGCGATCAGCGTCGGCGTCGTGCATTGCGATCTGCGCCAGGCCACCTATCCGCTGGCAGTGGGGCACTACCCTCGCGACGTGATCGTGAACGCGGAAGCTGCGCTCGATAACGCGCTTGGCGGCGTCCTGCGGCAGAGATTCGATCTCGGGGTTTACCCTGGTGAGGTAGGGACCTCGGAGATCGTCCGTCCAGGCGTGCATCCGCCTGGCGCGATCGTCATCGGCCTTGGTCCCGTCGGCGAACTGACGCCGGAGCGCCTCCGCCTCGTCTTCGCGATGGCGTTACGCCGCTACGCCCTCGACGTGGTTGAGGATGGCTCTGGCGGCGAGGGACGTCGCTCGGCTGCCGTCAGCACCGTGCTCGTCGGCACGGATGGAGGCGGGTTCGGAGGGATCGCAGACTCGATTCATTCCATCGTTCGGGGCGCGGTTGACGCCAACCGGAGTCTGAGCGAGGCAGGACTGGCCAATCGGGTCCTCGTCGACAGGATCGAATTCGTCGAGCTCTATGAGGACATTGCGATTCGCGCGGCCCACGTGATTCGGGAATTGCCCGGCCCTATTGCCCAGGAACTCGAGGCCGCCGAGAGGATTGCCGGCGCTCCGCGGCTCGACACGCGAACCGGCGGCCGCTTTCTGCGGCCCGCGGACCCTTACGCCAGCGGTTGGTGGCAGCGGATCGCCGTGCGCAAGAAAACGGCTGAAGGCGCGTCTGCCGCGACCGTCGCATCCGACACCAGCACCGCGCTGCAGTTTACAGTGCTCACCGATCGAGCCCGGCTCGAGCAGGATGTTGCGGTCGGTCAGCGGGCGCTGATTCAGCAGCTCATTACGAGTGCCACGGGCCGCACGGCAAACGATCTCGAGTTGTCGGCGGCGCTTTATCAGCTAGTCGTGCCGCCGCAGGTCAAGGAACGCATCAGCCGTGGCGGCGATCTGATCTTCATGGTGGATCGCGGGGGCGCCGCGTATCCCTACGAGCTGATGGCCGAGCGGACACCCGATGGTCCACGCCCGCTTGCGCACAGCCGCGGGATCCTTCGACAGTTCGAGACGGAGCGTTATCGCGTTCTGCCCGAAATGGCGCGCGCCGACCAGATCTTCATCGTTGGCAACCCGAAGACGATCCTGTGGGAGAACCTGCCCGGGGCCTTCGAGGAGGCCGAGGAGGTCGCCGCGATTGCCGCGGTCCACGCGATGAACGTCGTGCGCGCCCCGCGCGACGATGCCGAACGCACGCTCGTGATGCTGATGACCAGGGAATACCGCATCCTCCACTTCGCGGCGCACGGGCAGTTCGATCCGGATCCCATGAAGAGCGGGGTCGTCATTGGCGATCGGTTCTTCATCACCCCCGCAGAGGTGGCGCAGCTCCCGCTGGTCCCGGAGGTGGTGTTCCTGAACTGCTGCTACCTGGGAACCATGGGCGAGCCTCGAGCGGCCGGACCCGATCCCCGGCTGGCAGCCAGCCTTGCCGAGGGCTTCATCCAGGCGGGTGTTCGCGCGGTGGTCGCGGCGGGGTGGGCAGTCCAGGACGCTGCAGGCCGCACGTTCGCGAGTATGTTCTACGAGAGCTTCCTCAGGGGCGCTACGTTCGGAGAGGCAGTCTGGCTGGCCCGTAGAAGGACGCGCGAGCAGCACAGGGACGTCAACACCTGGGGCGCGTACCAATGCTACGGCAACCCCGACTACCGGTTCCGGCGAAGCACGAGGCGGTGGGTGGTAAGCGCAAAGAAGAGCTACGTCGCCCGATCGGAGGCCCTGCAGGCGCTGCGAACACTGGCCGCGACTGCCCGCAACATGCAGATCGACGAGGCCTCCCGGCTCCGGCTGGAGTTCCACGAGCTGTTCAGCGACATATCCGCGTCCGGTGAAGCCGGATCGAAACCCGATTGGAGCGGAGATGGAGAGGTGCTGAGCGCGTGCGGCGAAATCTGCGGTGAGCTGGAAGACTTCGACCGGGCTGTTGAGTTCTATCGCCAGGCGTTGAAGGTGGTGCCGGCCATCGCGCCCATCGCGACCGTCGAGCAGCTCGCAAACCTGCTTTCGAGATCGGCTGTGGTCCTGGCTCTCCAAAAGGGAGCGCCGGAGGAGGCGGCCGAGCACTTCCGTGAGGCGTTGGAGTGGCTGGACTGGCTGGACGCTCGACTCCCGGCTTCCAAGGAACGATGGGCGCTTCGCGGCGGCCTGCACAAACGAGTGGCGGTCTGCGATCCACCCCGGCGCAGGTTGCACCTCACGCGCGCGGCCGATGCCTATGCGGAGGGCGCAGCCTTGGCCGGCAGCCAAGCGTATCAAAGGCTGAACGCGCTCGCGCTGCAGTTCGTCCGCGGGTCCGCAGCCGTGCGTAAGAGCTTGCGCCCGATGGCGGAAGGCTATCTCGATCAGGCCCGCAGCGCCATGGACAGAGCCGATCGCACCTTCTGGGACGTCGTCGAAACACCCGACGCGCTGCTGCACAAGCACCTCGTGTTCGACACACTGGCGTCCGGCGACGCGGTGAAGGAGATCGTCGAAGGATACGGACGCGCCCGCGCCGCCGGTCCATCGCCGAGGCAGTGGGCATCGGTGCGCGACCATGTCTGGTTCCTCGCCGCGATGGTTGCCGATCCGAAGCTGAACTGCTGCAACCCGAAAGCCGCGGCCGCTCTGGTGGAGGTCCTGTCGGTTTTTGGTCGTGGCCCAGTGTCGACGCTTTCGGTGGAGAGTGCCGGGGTCTGAGCACCCGGTTTCAACTTGACGAATACGGAACTCCGGGGCGGAGCTCGAGCCCGCCGCCTTCTCTAGCCGACCACAAGGGGGATCGCATGCAGATTGCTCCAGGCATCTACAGCATGGGACAGGACAAGGGCGGCCGCGTCCACGCATATCTGCTGGACGACGGGAACGGTCTGACGCTGCTGGACACGCTCTACGACGACGACGCGAATGTCGTGCTGTCGGAGATCTCGCGAATCGGTCGTACGCCATCGGATCTGAAGCGCATCATCCTGACGCATGCGCACAAGTCGCACGTGGGTGGGGTCGCCGCGTTGAAAAAGGCGAGTGGTGCCACCGTCTGCTCTCATGACTGGGAAGTGGACATCATTGCGGGCCGCCGGAAGGCGACGAAAGTGAGCGCGATCCCCCGCAATCCGCTCTCCGTCTACATGCTGCAGCTGGGGCTCGCGCTTGGCCTCGGCAGGCACACGCCCTGCGACGTCGATCATCGCCTCAAGGCCGGCGACCGCATCGGCCCGCTCGACGTCGTCGAAACCCCGGGACATACGCCGGGCAGCCTGTCGTTCTGGTGGCCCGAACGCCGTGCGCTCTTTGTGGGGGACGTCATCGTGACGTGGCCCGAGGTCGCTGCCGGCTGGCCAGGGCTTACGCTCGACAACGATCGCAATATGCGTTCGGTGCATCAGCTCGCGGATTTCGGGAACGCGGAGATTCTCGGAACCGGACACGGAGAACCGATCGTGCGGGATGCGGCGGCCGAGATCCGCAGGGTGGCGAAGTAACTGGGCGCATGCTGAGCGACTCGTCTGGATGGCAACCACCCGTGCAGCGTGTCTGCCGAACCACTACTCCCCACAAAGGAGTCTGGCTGCGAGCAGCGGGTCGCGACAACGGAGCGGCCGGTCCTGATTCTGGAGAAACGCTCTACTAGAGGAGGCCGGATGACGACGGTTGGGCCGCGCACTTACCGGATCGCGAGGTCTGAACTTCCCCTGAGCGTAGTCGTTCGTGCTTTGAACCTGGCAGCGAACCGCGCCATCGTCGGGGATCTCCGATATTCCAGGCAGGGCCAGCTCTTCGCACGAGTGGAGCCGAAGGTCACAGAAGATCAGGATGCGCTCGAGCAGACGTACGCCATCGACCAACCGGAGGACGCGCCCGCAACCCACGACATCACCCAGACGATCGAGGGATGGTTCGACGAGAAAGCTCCGGCCAGCGCACGTTATCAGCTCACCATTAGGGCAACGGGAGGGTGCCAGGCTACCACGTTCATACGTGTGCCAAGCCTCAACCCGGGCGTCGCCAACCTGGCGTTCCAGGTGAGGCAGGGATCATGAAAATCGCGCTCCTCGCGAGCCTCCTTCTTCACCCCTCAGCGCCGCCGCCCAGGAGATGTCCGTACTTTCCGTAGAAATCGATCGGCTCGCCCGGGCGGAGCCAGTGGACGTCCCAGACCTGATCGCCGAATTGCGCGACAACGTGTGGAAGCTTGTGTATCTCGCGCCGGCGCAGGCTGCCGTCGCGGAAATCCTGGCGTTCCGCCGAGCGGACGTCCAGACGGGGGCCGGCTCGAGTGCGTCCGGCACGACCTCGAGTGTCATCAATCCCTTGTTGCCGGCCATCTTCGGTGTCGCACTTGAAGACGGCAGCATCATCCGCACCGTATCGGGTACGACCCTGACCCTCAAGGTCAATCCCGCCGGGCTCGTCTGCGCGGCGCGCCCCGGTCTTGCTGTGGCGGTCGCAAGGAGGGACGCAGACTCCTGTCAGACGTTTTGGCGCCGGATTGGCCTGACCGCATCTTTCGATACGGCGCGCGAAACACCGGCGGAGCTCGAGGGGCTGCAGAGCCTCGGTGACCAGTTCGCGGAACTGTCGGTCCGCGCCGAACTGCTCAATCACCGCAACGCTTCAGGTGAGAAGTACGTTCGACTCTTCGACCAGGAGTTCACGGCCTGGAAGCAGGCGGCTGCGGACTTTGCCGCGGTGGACAGGGTCACACCCGAGATTCAGGAAGCTGCTGACGATCTTGCGGCTCGACTGGAGGTGACGGTTGCGACCCCGGAGTGGAAAGCGAAGTCCCCGGAGGAAAGAGCCGGTGACATCAAGGCGCACATCAGGGCAGTCGCCGCCCGAGTCACGGTTCCGGAGACCCAGGCCGCGCATGTGCGGACCGCCTGGCTCGCGGCGCTCAGGGCCGACCGCGGGCTGCAGAACGGAATCGCAAACGCCGCGGTCATCACAGCCGAGTACCGGTTTCCGCGTCCGGACCTGGCTGCCCATGCCATCGGTACGCTGGTACCCGCAGGCACGCGACCGCCGAGCCTCCACACGGCCCGTATCGTCTATGCTCGCGGACTGGGCCGCACGAGCCTGGACTTCACCGCGAACGCGTCAGTGTCGTGGTTCCACGAGGCGCGTACGGGAGTGTCCGGCCGCTTCCGGGATGCCAAAGCGGGCATTGAAGGGAAGTTCAAGCTTCGCGATTTGCCGAACTACGGCGCGCCCGCCCTCAGCTTCGCCGGGTTGTACATGTACCTTCACCAAGAGCCACTCGGTCTCGGGCTCCTGTCCTTCAACCAGGCGAAGATCGACGAAGCGGGACACATCGGCGTGTTCCAGGCCAAGCTGGAGTTCCCGACCGCCACCAACACGATCCGTCTCCCGCTCTCGTTCACGTACGCGAACCGGAGGGAACTCATCAGGGAAGCCGAGGTCAAAGGGCAGTTCGGGATTTCGGTCAATCTGGATGCGCTGTTCATCGAGCGCCGATAGCGCGTCCGCTACGCCATGCCGTGCAGGCGTCGGAGCATGTCGGGCAGCAGCACATAGCGGTTGCCGGTCTTCTTCCAGAATGCCTTCAGCGACCCGCGCATCGCCGTGTGCTGTCGGGCGCGCCGATCGGCGCTGTTGAACCGCTTGTAGATCGCGTAGCGGACCTCGCCCTGCGGGTCGATCACGACCGTGCACCCGCCGTACATATCGAACATGACGCCGGCGTGCCGGACCGTGCACGACTGGGTCACTTCGGCGACCAGATCGAAAAGGATACGGCCATCCGGGGCCGCGCGGCGGCTCACGCGAATCGACTGCACGAATGCGGGCGATGCCTGCACGACTCCCGTAGGCAGCTTGCCAGCGGGTGCGACGAGCTGAAAGACGCTCGCGCGCTTCGGATCGGTGACGAACCTGCCGAGCGCATGAGCCTGGCGCTCCAGTTCCCTGGCATCGGCCGGCCGTCCCGGGTCTCCGTCGAAGCGGAGCTTTCGAAAGGCCAGGTTCGGAATCCTCACCGGCGATTCGGGCGATTGCCATCGCACCGCGTCTTCGGTCATGAAGCGCACATGGTCCGGGAAGATCTGCCGTCGCCGAAAGGAACGCATCAACGCTTCCCGGAACCCCCACTTGTCGGTCTTCTCCATCTCGCTGTCCGCGGTGATGAGCGCTCGCAGGTACTCGCCGAGCTCCATATCGGTCGGCGGGCAGTAGTCAATGGCGCGGATGCAGACGTTCAGAAACTGGCCGGCAACGTCGCTGGCTTCCTGAGCGAGCGCCTTCACGAGCGCCTCCCTCAGCGGCGGTCGCGCGGTCACCTGCGAATCGATCCCCGCAATGCGGAAAAGCCGCTCGCTCTTCCGCTTGACGATTGTCGTGAACGCCTCGAAAACAGCCGAGACGAGGACCGAGCCGAGGACATGGGACTCGAGCTTCGGATCGTAGCGCCTGGGCGCGGTGTCCTTCGAGCCGACGACGTCCGAGTCGAACGACGCGATGCCGTTGACATCGATGCCGGACCGAAGCGCGTTCGCCTGACCACTCTTCGATCGCGCGTAGCCGAACTCGCGCGCAATCTCCGTGATGATCGATCCCTGCGGCAGCGTCCCGCGCGACTCCCGGATCGCCTGCTCCACAACCTCCGCATACGTGAAGTGGAGAAAGAGCGCGATCAGGTCTGCAAAGCCTTCGTGGAACGCCGGCACGTCCACGTTCGTCGGGTCCATGAACGACACGCGCAGGCCATCGAGCAGCGCGTGCGTCGTCTCGTGCACGATGATGTCGTGGCTGAGCGCCGTGCAGATCAGACCTCCACGCACCACGAACCCTGCGGGCTCATCGCCGGCCTCGAACCACCCGAACGAGAGGTCTCCGCCTTCACGGCTGTACCCGGCATTCCGCCCGTGGAAGCCGAACGGTCGCACGACGAGTCGAAGCGGCCCCTCCGCCGGAGCTGACGTGGCCCAGGCAATGTCCCGGCCGAGCGCGCGCTTGAATGCGGCGTAGGTCAGGCTGCAGACGGCGTAGACCATCTGAAGGTGGAACCGCCCGTTCGCCGGTGTTGGCGAGAATCCGCCCGACAGCAACAGCCCTGGATCGTCGAGATCTAGCCCGTCGCTTGCCAGAGCCTCAGGTGCTCCTTCCCACCTGATCTCGAACATCGATCCTGTCGGGCCGCGCTGCAGCTTCTCGTACGGCACGAGCACTGTCGCGACGCCACCCATCCGATCGGAAACCGACGGGTCCAGCGTGTAGATCTGCAGACGTCTGGAGCCTGGCCCTCTGGGGTCGCGCTCGTACGGTCGGATCGAGGCCTGACGTCCAACGCGATCGCTGACGTCGTACGCCTGGACGGGAGGGGCGGACGCTTTCTTTGCCATGGTGTGGCAGCCGTCTCAGCGCCGCAATCGCTTGCGGCCCATCTCTACGAGAAGCCGTTCAGGCGAGCGCTCCACGATGCGAAGCTCGGGTGCACCCGCTGCAGCGCGCATCACGACCGCGTTGCCTTCGGTTGTCCACTCGGTCGGTCGTTCGACGAACCGATCGTCGGGGCCCGGCATCAGGACGCGGGCGGACCCGTCTTCGTGCAGCACGATCCGCTCTCGCGGTCGTCGCGACAGCGGAATGTCCGCATCCTCCGGGCGGAACACGGCGCCCTCGGCCGTGTCCTCCTCGAAAGCGTGGACCCAGGTCGTCGCGAAGAGAAAGTCGTCGGCCGCGCCCTTTGCCGCCACGCTCGTCTCCAATCCATCTACATCAGGCCGCTGCGCATCGTTTCGAGCGCGGCCTGCATCCGCAGTGCCTGCTGCGCCGTGAACATGACCATGCCGGCATCATCGGTGTAGTCCATGTAGTTCACGAACATATCGCCGTTCGGACCGTTGTTGCAGGTGACGACTGGCCAGGCGGGTATCCCGAAGTTCGGGCCGGCGCAGTTGGGGGTGTCGGCGACCAGGTCGGAACCGCTGCAGTCGGGCGTGTCACCCCAGATGTGGCGCAGATTGAGGTAGTGCCCTATCTCGTGCGTGGTCGTACGCCCCTTGTCGAACGGGGCCTGGGCCGTGCCGTTTGTCCCGAAAGCGCGGTAGTTGGCGACGACGCCGTCGGTCGCGAGGGGGCCGCCGGGAAACTGCGCGTAGCCGAGCAGGCCGCCGGAGAGCGCGCACACCCAGATGTTCAAGTGGGTCTTTGGCTGGAACGGCGGGATGCCGCCGCTCGCCGCGCTCTTCACCGAATCGTCGTGGCTGAAGGCGCTCCTGGCTGTCTTCGTGCGCGTTACCTTGACGAGCCTGAAACGGAGGCGAGAATCTGTGATCAACCCTTTCCACGGCGCGGGCGTCAGGCTCTTGTCGGTGTTCGTCGCGGCGAAGTCACGGTTCAACGCGTTGATCTGGCTCTTGATCTGAGGCAGCGAGATGTTCTGGTTGTCTTCCTTGTAGACGACATTCACGACCGTTTTGATCGTGATGAGTTTCGCCCTCTTGACATCCGTGACCCGCGCGCGTCGTCGGTCGGTGGCCTCTTCGAGCCGCATCAGATTCGCGCGATACTCGGGAAATCTCTCGAGCAGCATCATATGCGCGGCCATCGTTCCGCAGGTTCTGTGGAGATCGCCGGCTTGCGTCGCTGACTTCTTTTTTTTTCTCTTCGCCATACTGTCCTCCTCCGCATCCAACGCTGTCGCCAGTGGACCGGACCGATTAAGGCGTGTGTCAGAGGGGTGAGCCGAAGACCTGCCGACATCCGCTCATCAGCGTAAGAACCACGGCTGACTGCGATTCGTACAGCCGAGCACTTCGCGGAGAGGTCAGACCGGCAGGACCGGCGCCACCTTCTTCCACGGCTGGAAAGCGTTCTGGGTCCCTTCGAGGGCAGGGCGGAGTTGCGGGTAGTGCCGGTGCAGCACCGACAGCATCGAGTTCTTCGCCACGTAATCCAGCCCGAACGCAGTGTAAATCTCCGGCCGCCAGTCGTCTGTGAAGAAACGATCACTCTTCAGCCGACGCGAGGCCATCAGCACGAACACCCGGAACGCCGTTTCGCTGAAGCCGAAGCCTTCGGGGAGCGGCTCGGCGTAAAGGCCCGTCATCAGGTCGACTTTTTCAAGGTCGCCGCGGTACACCTCCTTGATCTGCTTGCGCCATGCCTCGTTGTCCGTGAGCTCGTCGAAGGACTTGACCGGTTCCTTGTTGAGCAGACGACGAAACTGGTTGTAGCGCGGGACTCCACGCTCCCGGTCGCGGAAGATATCCACCGCCGCCAGATCCAGGCGCTCGCCATCGTCCCGTGTGAGGTTCTGCAGGTGCCGCGGGTAGTTGTGGAGCGTGAGCGCACCTGGGTGGCAGATACCGAACGAATAGAATAGATCGGGCATCGTGATGCGTTCAGTGATCGCGGGCGTGCGGCGGCCTGAGATCTCGTTGAGGTCGCGCCTCTCCAGCAGTTGTCCGGTGGCCAGCGAGTGGAACGACACGTCGTCCGGGATCAGGGGGTGCATCCGGTAGACCGCCACGAATTCCTCGGTGAGGGAGTAAGGGGCGGCATGATGGTCTGCCTTCGAGCCGATGATGCCGCCGAGCAGCTCCTTGTCATCGAGGAAGTCCAGCGCCTCCTGCAGATCCTCTCCGACGAGACCGGACCAGTTGACGTTCATGGCCCTCCGGATCACGGCGTGGGGCAGAATGGCGGTTGTCCACTCGACCGTGTGGATCTTCGCCATCAGGGCCGAGTTGATCAACTTGCCCTTTTCGAAGAGCTGGGCGTCGCTCCAGGCTGGATGCTGGGCGGCCAGCAGGTCGCAGATGTGGTTGTGCTCCAACGTAAACAGCGTGTGCATCATCGCGAGGCCCAGCCACCAGTTGTCGGTGAACCCGCTGAAGTGCAGCCCTGTTTCCGGGTCCACCGGCAGCATTCCGGTCGGCTCGATTCGCAGCTTGCCTCCGATTCCGGCGCGGAGCTGTGCAGCCATCCTGGCGTCGCAGCCGTAGACCTGCGACGCGTCCCACCAGTGGCTGTTCAGGTTGGCGTAAGCGGGTGGTCGTGTAGAGCCCGCGGGCGCCGGCTCCGGAACCGATCGAGGCACGCGGATGCTCGACGCCCCCCAGTCGTCCCCGGGAACCGTCGGGATGTCGATGACCTCGCTCGACGAGCGCTTGTGAACGAACCAGTCGTGCACCATGAACTGAATCCATGCCGCCGCGAGAAGATTGAGGATCGTGGCAGGTTGAAACTCGTCCCGCGTCATCAGCTCGCGGCTCACCAGGCGTGGATTTGGCACCATCAGGTTCGGGATGTCCGGAGCCGTGTGATCGAGCGGGATGTTGCGGCCGAATCGGCAGCCGGCCGATCCCATTTTGGGAAACTGAAGGTCGTTGAAGGTTCCGTCCGTCGTGCGTGCTTCCCGAAGCGCCGGGTTGAGGTCCGGTGGGACGTCCTGTCGCTTGAATGGCGGCTCTTCGGTGTCGTGAAGGTTTTTCTCGCGGAGCGTGTTGCGGATATCCACGAGGCGTCTCATGGCGAGCAGGCGCGGCAGCTTGTACCAGGGCCGCCGCTTGACGAGATCGCTGATCCTCTCAATCAGATCGTCGGGCATGTCGAACTCTCCAGGCAAAGGGCCAGGGGCCTCGGAGTACGCCGATGGGCCATCAGGCGTGGGAACAGGGCCAGCGAGAGCGGAACATATACCGCTGTTCCGAGGCTGTCAATTCCTGCCGTTCCGTTTGATCACCGATCCTGACGGGGAGCGGGGAAGGTGGGCATCTACGGATACTGCGCCATCAGATACGCGCCTGCTCCAGCGCCAACGGCAGGCATCCCAACTCCCCTGCCAGCAGCAGCGCAGCGTGGCGTTCCGAACCGTGCTGTTCGTCGGAGCGACCGGTCCGGGCCAGAAGAAACTCCACGGCTTCCGCCTCGTTCATGCGCACCAGCTCGAGGGGAGCCACGATCCCCAGCGCGTCGAGGTTCGACCGTCGCGACGTCAGCAACAGGTGTCCTGCCGCAGATTGGGGCCGGAACTTTCTGACCGCGTCCGGGTGCTTGGCGTTGTCGAGAATCAGCAGCCAGCGAGAGTGCTCCTCCAGCCATTGCCGAGCGGCAGCGGCCTATAGCACCTGACTGGCGTCGCTGGCCTCGCGCCGGCCCAGGAGGCGGGCAAGATGGGTGAGTCCGCCGGCGAGGGCCAGCTCCGAATCGGCTGCCGTCCAGAAGATGACGTCGTACCGATCTTCGTGAACTCGTAGGCGTACTCGACGGCCGCCTGGGTCTTCCTGATGCCGCCCCAAACCGCACAACGCTGCTTTGCCAGTCGTCGTCAAGGCCTCTTCAATCTGCTGCAGGATCTCGCGGCACCCGGTAAAGAACGGGTTGCGCTCGTACGGAAGGCGGAAGGCACGCGCGGGTGAGAGGTCGGGGTCGGCCAGAATCACACCGTACGGAGTGCAGACCGTTACGGCCGCCTCGATCTCCTCGCTCAGTCGAACCCAGAGCACCTCACGTTCGGCTTCGCTCATCGCCAGCACAGGCCTATCGGGAGTTGAGGCTTGAAATGCGGACAGCCTCGTCGTCTGACGGAAGCGGCAGGGTTTGACGATCACCGGCACAACCCTGAGCCCCTCCTTCTAGGCTGCGGCAAGCAGGGTCGGAAGCTCGACCGTCGTGATGAACTCGGATCCGAGGAAGTCTGCCGATACAAGCAGGACCGCCACCCGGGCGGCGCTTATGGCTGCCGAGATCTAGCGAGGCTGTGCCTCAGACCGTCGAGGCTCCGCCTCGCTAGGTTACATTCTTGATAACGCCCCCCTGACGCGGGGACGGTCTTGACCCGAGAAACTTGACTCAATAACGCAAGTTCTGAGGGGTCAAGACCTCTAGTCGCGCCATTGTGCACCGGCCCGAACCCGGGTGTCGTCCCATCGATCCAGCAACCCAGCGTGCTCGAGCGGTTTCAAGTGTGTTTGAATTCGGGGCAGCCACTCGGCGTCATGATGACTGTAGCTGATGAAGATCTTGCTACGCCGCGGCCGGGCCTGACCCATGGTCGTTATTCCACATGAGGAATCTGGCCTGGCGGCAATCCGACGGCCATTCCGAAGGCATATGGGTACACCGAATCGTCCGGGAAGTCGACGGCGATCGCGATCCCGGCATCGTGATCACGCCGTCGATAGGGATCGGCCGGATTCGCACCGGAGTCGCGCGGGTTTTGCGTTCCTGGGGCGCGAAACGACTGACGTCCTTTCAAAGGCATCTCGGGACCTGCCCCGCAGCAGCCATCGAAGTACCGCCAAGATACCGTCAGCCGCCCGGTGCACGACTCCGATCCTCAGAGCGTAAGCACCTGCCAGATCTCGAAGTGTCGCCGGGCGGCGGACGCGCGGAACTGTTCGGTCAGGTCGTTGCCCGGCCGCGAATGACCTTCCCACACTAGTAGAGCCGCCGCAGGGGCGCCAGCAGCGAGCGCCAGCCTTTCAGCTTCATCGAGGATTGCGTCGTTCGTAGCCGCGTACGCTGCATCCCCGTCGCTCTCACCGAGCACAATCAGTTCTCCTGCCGCATCGATCTGGTCAATCACTGTGTCGAAGATGGTGACCCAGTCACCAGGCCGGTCGAGAACCGATGTGGTTTTGAACCGCTCACGATCGAACGGCAGGACAACCCGCCTTCGCAGCTGCAGAGAGCCTGCTTCCAGGAGGGCAACCAGATCGGCTCCGCAGGCCGCTGAGCTGACGAGCGCGGTTGCGCGGCGGTGGATCAACGTTTCACGAATGCGCGCTCTGGTCGGCTCCACACGATGGAGCGGGAATCCCCGTGTTTCGGCGTTGGCGGCATCGATACGCCTGCCGGCGGCCGCGATAACCAATCCGTCCCTCATCAGCGACTCCTCACGTCAGCGGCATCAGTGAACGTCATCGGTTTCGCCTCCAGGCGCCGGTTCACACAGGGAGACTCGACAACGTTACATCGAACCACTTTGTCCAACCCGTGAGTCCGAGCGCGAAACGTACCACGCTCAACAAAGCACTACGCATCAGCTTGTGTTGAACATCTACGAGTAGTGGAATCTGGCATGATTAGCGCGACGACGGACAGCATGAACCCAGCCCTCTTCATCGGCTCCTCGTCCGAAGGCCTGGAACTGGCGCGCGCCGTACGCAGCGCTCTGGCCGAGGATGCCGAGGTCACGCTGTGGAACGAGGGAGTGTTTGCGCTCGGCATCACCTTCATCGAGAGTCTGGTCGACGCGCTGGCGCGGTTCGATTTCGCAGTCCTCCTGTTCTCGCCGGACGATCTGACTGTGAGCCGGGACGTCGAAGCGTTCGGACCCCGTGACAACGTACTGTTCGAGCTGGGACTCTTCATGGGGCGCCTCGGCCGGACACGGACGTTCGTGATGAGGCCGCGTGCGGCAGGCATCAAGATCCCCAGCGATCTTGCAGGGCTCAACACGGCCGCCTACGACTGGCCGCGCGCTGATGGCAATCACCGGGCAGCCGTCGGCGACGCGTGCGACAAGATCCGGAACATGATCCGCAGCCTCGGACCCGCCAAGTCGAAGGTTTCCGCACGGATCGAGGCCGTGCAGCGGGAGCAGGCCCAGCAGCGGGCGGACTTCGAAGCAATCGTCACGTTCCTTCTGCAGAATCTAATCACCAAGTACGAGCTGGTGCATCTGCGGAAGCTGGCGGCGGGCGAGCCATTTCCGTTCAGTCGGTCCGATGCGTTCGAAGCCGAGCTCCGACGGCTGCTGGGCCTCGGGCTCCTGCGGCGAATTCCAGGCCATGGGATCCGATCCTTGTCCAAGGCGCGCGACGACGTGCGCTTTCACCTCGAGATCACCGATCGCGGCCGGGCGTATCTCGAACACTTGAAACAGACCGATGCGCAGGCTGCTCAGGACGCGGAACCGTAAGACCAGGAGCACGGTATCGTTCGTGACGCCGGGTGAAGGGCCCTATCGGGCCGCGTTACAGCCGGTACGGCAAATAGTCATGCAACAGAGACGCGCTCGTTGCCGCTTCATGTCTCCATGTCTGCTCGCGATCGCGTTGGGGTTCCCCGTGGTCGGGGGCGCATCGACGGCCGGACCGATCCTGCAGTATTTCGAGAGCCCGTATGCGGAGACGATTGATCGGCTCGCAGATGTCTTCATGGTGGATACGGTGCCCTCTGGTTGCCGCCTGTCGGCAAAGCCGAAGGCGGGCAGTCGGTCGGCTACGACGTGTTCGATCGATTCCGACTCGATGGCACCTTCTATGGCAATGGCGATGAGCTGAGGCGGCTCGTCCGGGAGGCCCACCGCGCCGGTCTGGCCGTCTACGTCGACATCGTGCTGAACCATGCTGCCTTCGCCAACCTGGCGACGCCCGGATTCGTTGCGGCCGGCGACTATCCGGGATTGGTCATCACGCTGCCAGACGACGTCGACGGTGATTTCCACGGCGGGTTCGAGGAAGGCAGGCTGAACGGTCGAATCAACGGCGGCCTCATGGATTCGCCCAGGAGAAGAACCACCAGTTCATACGCCACCCTGTGGATCCAATGAATCCTCGCAATCTGCCAGGCGAGCCTGCGAGCAGTGACAATCGACAGTTCTATCCCGACAGGGACGTCACCTCGCCTGCGTCGCTTGGCAACACGTCCGGAGACCGACGCTCCCACTCGGGGTTCAACCTGGACCATCCCCTCGCAGGGGAGCCGGTCGAGGAGAACGCGACCGGGCTGCTGAGCCGCTACGGTCAGTGGATGATTGAGGTCGTCGGAATCAATGGGTTTCGACTCGATGCCGCGAAGCATGTGCCCGACTGGTTCTGGCGCGACTTCTACGACCGAGCAGTCCGCGCCATCGGACCCAACAAGTCGACGCCTTACAGTTTCGGTGAAGTGATCGAGCGTCATGACGTGGACCTGTTGAGGGCCTATGCCCGGAAGGATGGCATTGGCATCGGGATCTGCTCGACTTCCCGCTCTAACTTCACCATGCGCGAGATCTTCAACGCGAACGGGTTCGGCGACATGCGGCTCCTGGAGCGCGCCAGCGTGGACGGGATTGACGGAGACCCCAACGACGGGACGCTCGGCGTCACGTTCGTCCAGAATCATGACGAGCTCGCGCCTCCACCGCGCTCGGACAACATCGCCTACGCGCACATCATGACGCGTACCGGCTTTCCGATCGTGTATTTCAACGCGCTGGGCTTCGGCGTAGGGCGGAATTTCCCGATCCGCGGGCGCGGCGACGCGCTCGGCGGTCAGTTCGGGAATCGACTGACGGCGCTCGTCGACATCCACTACGAGTATGCCCGCGGCCATCTGACGCGGCTGGTCGATAACGACGTGTACCTGTACGAACGCGATCTGGCGCTGATAGTCGGACTCAACGACAACCGGCGCTTCGACGCGAACCGGACGATCCAGACATCATTTCCTGAGGGAACGCGCCTGGTGGAGCTGACAGGCAATCCGCGGGCGACCAATCCGCTGGTTGTCGGTCCTGGCGGCCTGGCGGCGGTCACGATCCCGCACGATGGTGACGACCAGGGCTATGCCATGTGGGGACCCAAAGCGCCGCAGGGCTCCACCACGGGCGAGCCCTTCCCGATCTCGCCGGTGGCCAGTATCATCCCGGCTGAAAACGCCAGCGTGCGACGGACTTCGGCGGGTGACGCCGATTGAGCGGATTACCGCGCGCAGCGCAACCGTCGTGCTGACACTGCAGGACGAAGATCTCGATGACAACGCCCTCATTCGAGTCGACGACGGCAAGGTCGATGTGATCGGAACGGCCGTCGTCCAATCGGGCGCGTTGGCAGGCTTTCAGCCGTTCCGCAACGCGGAGCCGGGCTTCACGGGCCGGGGCGTGCATTCCGCAACACTGGATCTGTCGCAGCTCGACGAAGGACGGCATTACCTCGAGGCCGTTGCGTTCCTGAGGCGACTTCCGGGAACGCCACCCATTTTTCAGACGTTCAGAAAAGTGATTGAGGTCGACCGCTGAAAAGTTGTTCGGCTCGGGCCCGTACACCTTCGCCGGTCACGCACCTCGCGCGGTCGGGGATGAATCGTGTTTCCCTGACACTTCGTGCCGCACGTGCTCCACCCGGGGCCCTGCGCATACGACCAGTGGGGCCGCGGAGATATCTCCAGTCCCTGGCCGCGCCCTGAACTCGAGCTATGGTTACGCGACCCGCTTGTCCGTGATGAAGTTCACGAGATAGTGTGTCATGCCACGGAAGCCACTGGGGTGCGTCTTCCAGGTTCCACTCGGGTTCTCATTGCCGTTACAGACGAAGCAGTGTTCCCCCATGGCGATGCCGATCGCGGAGGGACAACGGGCAGCGAAACAGCCACAGATGATGCGGGGCAGCACCGGCACCGCCGAAGCAGACGGCTCCGCCGCTGCGGCCGCTCGGCGAATTGCTTCAGGGAGACTGCGGACGGATTCGTAGCCACTGATCCCTCTCAATCTGTCGAACAGCACAAGAAGGGAAGACAAGAGTCACATCCTTCGGCAGAGTTGTGAGAGTGTCAAGCGGAAGGCGATGCACGGCGCCCCACAGGGAGGGAGCTACGTCGGTCCCGGGACCGAGAGTTTTAATCGGAATGACTCGAGCACACGGGACGTCCATGGACGTGATCTCTGAGCGATTCCGTGCAAGCTCATCCAGTGGTATAATGTGATGTGGCAAGCGGTTTGCCTGAGACCTACCCATGGTCATCCGTTTCCGACAGTGTCCAATATGTTGGGCATCGCATGTGAACCGAGAAGGGGGCTAAGGGTAAAACAATGGAGTACTTCACACTGGATGAACGTGGCCAACCTCTACCGGAGAACGATCTGGAAGCGTGGACTCGATGGTTCGAGAGCGCCGACCGGTGTGTTGCACGCACGGTCGTGACGCCAACTGTAACCGTTCTGACCACCTTCACGGGAGTTCATGACGCCGAGGGAGAGCCACCGTTGCTGTTCGAAACGCGCGTATTTGGCGGCGTGCTCGACGCAGAAGAAGTTCTCCACCGCACTAGGGGTGAGGCGCTCGCGGGCCATGGCGAGCTCGTCGAGTGGTGCCGGAAAGGCAACTCACCCGATTTGAGCATCCGGGAAGAAGACGTCGCCTGAGCGTGAGACCGGTGCTACCACGTCTCACGCGAGTCTGGGGGCCCGATATCAACCGGCAGATCGGGTGAGACATTCACGACACCCCGGATAGATCGAAGCTTCGCGATCCTGTCTTCGGGGGCAGCACCCGTAATACTGCCGACTTCCTCGAGCACCTCGCCGACGTCGAAGCCGGCTTCCTTCAGCTCGTTGGTGATCTCGGTGATCGGCCGGTCTGCGGACGTCGTTACGATCCAGCCTTTGTTCTCCGCCATGTTGCACCTTCCAAGGTAATGCGCGCCTTCCGGAGGGCCCCCCGACAGGGCTACGTTCATGATATTCACCATGGTCTCACGGTGCCGCCTGAACGAGACCCTTGCCCACTTTCGCGGCAGGAAAGGGGAGTGGCTTCGCGGCCATTTGCAGCTTCCGCCAGAGCGCCGCGCCGCGGAGCGCGGGACTGGTCTCCGCCCATAGTGCGGCACAACCCGCAACATGGGCAGCGGCCATGCTCGTGCCGCTAATCGTTTTGTACTTCACCGGACGAGGCCAGGACGAGAACACGTCGCGACCAGGCGCGGCGATTTCGATCTTCCCGACGCTATTGAACGGCGAGGGGATCAGCGTCGGCTCGAGCGATGCCACCGCCATGATGGTGGGCGAGTTGGCGGGAGCACCCGTAGGGCCGCCTGCTGAGTGGCCCGCAGCAGCGATGATCAGGCAGCCCTTGCTCAAGGCCGCGGCCCCCGCGGCAGTGTACGCAGCCTGCACCGGTGTCTGCGCCCCCACCGTGATCAAGATCACCGGGCAGCGATGGCCAATGGCCCAATTCAGACCGGCCAACACCGTGGCCGTCGTGCCCCCCGAGGTGGTGATCACCTTGGCAACGTGAATCAGGGTCTTATAACCGGTGCCATAACGCGGGATCGGGCCGGCAGGAGACTTCGGGCCGTACGCCGTGCCAGTTAGATGGGTTCCGTGGCCTAGGAGATCCTGAACCGGCTCCCCCACGAAGGTTTGCGTCACGAACGGGCGGCCCGCGAAGTCCGGATGCCCCAAGTCCATGCCGCCGTCCACCACGGCAACCCTCATGCCCATGCCGCTGTGCGGGCTGGGGGGAACCCTGCACTTGATCAACCCCCAGGTGGCGCCGACCGCGAGGGGCTCTTCCTCGGATGCGACCTCCGCCGCCTCCGGCAGTCGGAGATCCTGCGCGATCGCCTCGGTGGCGCGAAGGAAGCCACGGAGATAACCACCGGTCTCGGCCTGTGGAAACACGAAGTACTCTGGTTCGATCGCTTCGACGGCGCTGTCGCTGGAGCCGTCCATCATCGCGTTCAATCCGCGCTCTTCGACCGTGCCACCGATCACCGCGGCTCCAATCTCAAAGAACACCACCGCTTCCGCGTCGCCGACGCTCTCGCGTGTGATGGCCTGTTCCCGGAAATCGCGCGCGTCGGCGACATGGACTCCCTGCGCGCCCAACAGCCGAACGCCCTCCTCGGCAGCGTCAGCTTTGAACGTGACGATGGACCGGCCCGTTTCGAAGGTGTGGCCGCCTCGGTCGAGCGCTGCCGCCAGCAACTCGTCGACGGAGGCGGAAACCTGCGCGGCCGAGCGGCGTTCGGATGAAGGGTTCGAGTGCTTCTTTACCATTGTGTGAGCCTCCTTGGGGCTCCGTCGCCCTGACTCACCTCGACGGGTTGTGAGGATCCAACACTCTCGTGTCGACCTGCCCGTGTTGGCTGCGGACAAGCTGTTTTTGTACGCGCTGCGATCCAGCCTGTGACGCCGATACCACTCACCCATCATCAGCGCGAGCTCGCGCGCGAGGCGGGCATGAGCCGGCAGAGGCTTCAGTTCGGGCCGACGAAGTGATCTCTCGATGAAAACCAGTTGCGCGATCGGATCTCCCTTGTTGACGTGAACAGGCGCGGCGCCAGGCGGCTTTCGCACTATGAGATTCACCGGGTTTGCGTACCAATCCGTCTCGACGATGCCGCTCAGCACCTCCAGCGGAGCCAATCGATTCATCGGCGACAGGAACAGCGTGTCTACGCTGTCAGGAGTGCGCAAGATATACGGAAGGTGCAGCTTGAACAGATCGAGCTGATCGTTCCGATCGAAAAAACTGATCCCGGGAGCGACGGGCGTATAGGTCCCACGATCTCGATCCTTGATCGCTTCGAACGTGAACGCATTACCGACGTAACGACAAGCCGGGTCGTCCATGACGTAGAAGACACGCTCGTCCACGGGCGCCTTGTGCAGGCTTCCTTCCAGCGGCGATGTGAACCGATGTGCGGCAGGCGGGGCTTCGCTGGTTCGGCAAAGCCCGAAGGTGATGGGACAACGCACGAGGAATCCGAGCGCGGCTGCGGCGGTGAACGGAAGGCACTGTTCCTGCACACCGTATCCGCGCGGCACGCGAGACCGCGTCGTTGCTGGCGACGCGACCGGCAGGATGACCTCCGGTACGAGCGGAAGAATCTGAACTTCCATTGACGGGCTCTTGGTGAAAGCCGGACGCACGCGGCGAAGGCCCCACATGATTGCTTCGACCCGGGAGACCCGCCGAGAAGTGTCACTCCCCGGCGGGTATCGCCACCAGTACGGCTATGGCGCCTGGACGAGTCCCTTGCCCACCTTTGCGGCCGGGAACGGGAGAGGCTTCGCCGTTGACTGCAGCTTCTTCCAGAGAGTCATGGCTCGGAGTGACGGACTACTCTCGGCCCAGAGGGCGGCGCAACCAGAGACGTGAGGTGTCGCCATGCTCGTGCCGCTGATAGTCTTGTACTTCACCGGGCGAGGCCAGGACGAGAACACGTCGCGTCCGGGTGCGGCAAGCTCGATCTTGCCGACGCTATTGAAAGACGACGGGACCAGCGTGGGATCGACGGAGGACACCGCCATGATGGTCGGCGAGTTGGCCGGCGCGCCCGTCGGCAGCCCTCCCGAGTTGCCGGCAGCGGCGATGATCAAGCAGCCTTTGCTCAACGCCGAGGCGCCCGCCGCCGTGTAGGCGGCCTGGACCGGCGTCTGCGCTCCCAGCGACATCGAGATCGCGACGCAGCGGTTCGCGATCGCCCAGTTCATGCCGGCCAGCACGGTGGCTGTCGTTCCGCCACCTGAGTTGGTCAGCACCTTGCCGACAAAGATGGGCGCTCTGTGCGCGACACCATAGCGCGGGATGGCGCCGGCGGGGGCTTTCGTGCCGCATGCGGTTCCGCAGGTGTGCGTGCCGTGGCCGTGAAGATCTTGAACGGGCTGGCCCACGAACGTCTGGGTTGCAATCGCACGTCCGGCGAAGTCCAGGTGTCCGAGGTCCAGGCCGGTGTCCAATACCGCCACCTTGATGCCCACACCGCTCCTCAGGCTCGGCGGAACCTTGCATTTGATCAGCCCCCAGGTGGCACCGACCACCTGAGGATCTTCTTCGGGCTCGATCTCTTCCTCTTCCGGCAGACGAAGATCCTGGGCGATCGCCTCGACCGCCCGCCGGAATCCACGCAGGTAACCTGTCGAGTCGGCGTCCGCGAACGCGAAGTACTCCGGTTCGATCGCCTCGACCGCGCTGTCCGTAGTACCGTCCGTCAGGGCGCTCAAGCCGCGCGCTTCGAACGCGGTGCCGCTGATGACGGCCGCACCAATCTCCGGAAACACCACGGCTTCGGCGTCGCCGACGTCCTCGAGCGTCACGGCCTGCTCGGCGAACTCGCGCGTGTCGGCCAGGCGGAGTCCCTGGGCACCCAGCGACTTGATCCCTTCGTCAACGGCGTTCTCTTTGAATGTCACGATGTAGCGGCCGGTCTCGAGACTCTCGTCGCCACGATCGAGCGCGGCTGACAAGAGATCTTCGACCGAGGAGGAAACGCGCTGTTCGGCCGGGCCCTTGGGTGTGTGAGTCGATTCCTTCTTTGCCATGTGAGCCTCCTGGAGTGCACCGACTGATTCATCTGGCACCGAGATCGGAAAATCGGTCAACTCGTCGTGGACATCCCCCTTTCACCTGTCTGTCTGGCTCCGCTTACACTCTTCGTGGGCCGCGCATTCTCCGCTCAACGGTGCCGGAATCGCCTGCTCTCAGGTCGTAAGCGCGCTAATACTACTGCAAAAGAAAACGTTGTCCAGGCCAATACCAACAAGTGATGGTGCACCAGCTCTTCGGTATCGAATCTGAGGCGGGGGCCGAGCAGGATGATGTGAGTATTTTGGCTTGCGGATGAGGTGCCTGTATCGAGCTCGCGCGCGAACAGGCGCGGCAGCTTGTGCCAAGACCCCCGCCGGACGAGATCGTGACCCTCTCAACCGAGCTCGTCGGGCATGTCGAGCTCTCCAGGTGAAGGAGCCATAGGCGCTATTCTTTCAGCTTCATCGAGGATTGGCATTGTTCGTTGCCGCGTACGCCGCATCACCATCGCTTTCACCGAGCACGATCAGTTCCCCTGCCGTATCCATCTGGTCAATAACGTTGGCGAAGAGGAATGGCGTGAGGCGCGGAAGCGGCGAGGTGGCCGAGGCTCTTCTCGAGGAGGCCGATCGCCGCGGATGGTTCCGAAGGTAATCGCGACGTTGAAGTAATCGCCCGTCCTTCGTTCCCGTTAACCAGCACCGCGTTTCACACCAACCGATATCCGAGATCGAACCCTGGCTTCCGCCCGTCCTGGAGCACGATCAGCTCGTGGACATCGTGCGGATGCGTGCCCCCGGTGATCTTGTGTTTGAAGAGATCGAGGAAATGGCCAAGCATGTCGCCGTTCTCGTCGATGTCGGCGTCGAGGAGCACTTCGTCGGGAGCTGAGAGATGGGTCAGCGTCAGCTGGAAATTGCCTTTCATGTGCGTCGATTTGATGCTGATCATGCTCGTAATGCGGCCCCGTAGCGCAGCCGGTACGTTGCCGCGGTGATTTTCGGCGGGCGTCCGCTCGTAATCAGCGCGGAACTCTTCGATGTGGGTGTGAATCTCACGCACCAGCGCTTCCATCCCGGGCTCGACGAAGGCCAGGAAGCGCTCGCGGCCGATCGAGAGGAGACGCGACACGAAGGAGAACCACGTCCGAGCGGCCGACACCGGTTCGACCGTGCTCGTGAGCCTGAAGTACGAGTTCAGGAGCGCACTTTTCGCGAGGGTGACAGCCTCGCCTGACATGTCATCGTAGGCATCATCTACGAGCAGATCGCCGATCGGATCAGAACCGTTGAACAGCGTGACTTGCGGCGAGGCGCCGAGGACGCGTTTAAGGCCGCCAAAGGCGGCCGCGAGGTCATTCCACCGGGTGAACCGTGGTGTCCACTCGTTTGGTTCACGAAACAGCCGGCTTTCCTTCCGGATCGGCGGACCTGGCGATCTGAAGAAGACCGGCGAGTGGACGAAGCGAAAGCGCCTGGCGTCGATTTCGCAGACCGCAATCTCGCCGGTCGCCGCGGGCAGGTCGAAGACAGTAGGAGCGCCCGAGAGTTCGAGCTGCAGCTGGTCGCCGATTTGTCGATTGTCCGAGAGCCGACGGAACGTGAAAAAGGTCTCGGGATCCCGGATCATCCGTCCCGAGACGTCGCGCAAATTGAAGGTCACCTGAAGCGTCTCGCCGCCGCCGGCACCTCCCCTCACGCGAGGCCCCGCCGATATCCGCCGCCGCCTCGTCTTGTCGCGTGTTCGCGCCAGCCTCCGCGTGGAGACGCGGCGGACAGATTTCGCCCGCTCTGAGCGCCTGACCATGCGCGTTGTTCTCGCCCTCTTTGCCATGTCAGCCCTCGTGCCGTTCGCCCTCGCCAATGAGTCTCAGATCGTGAATGGCCGCTGTCTCGAGCATGCGCCTGCGCGCCGGTGGGTGGGCGCCGCTCCGTGCGCCACTTGTTCACTGCGTCAACTCAAGTGACTGACAACCTGGGGAATACCGACGCGCGTCTCCCCTCACGCAACGCGCTGGCCGGATCGAACTTCGTCGCCCGACGCGCGGGAAGGAAGCTCGCCAGGGCGGCGCTCGCGCCCAACACGAGTGCGACGGAGCCGAGCGTCACGTGATCGAGAAGCGTCACGCCGAAGAGTTGGCCCTGGATGGACCGCCCGAGGGCGAGCGCAGCGGCCAGGCCCACCACGACCCCGGTCGCTGACAGCCCAAGCGCCGGCCGACGATCATGCGCAGCACATCGCTGGGAAGCGCGCCGAGCGCCATGCGAATGCTGATCTCGCGGCCACGCTGCGCGACGGCATAGCTCATGACGCCGAAGACGCCCGTGGCCGCCAGCACGAGTGCGACGGCGGCAAAAAGCGACAGCAGGGTGGTGTAAAAAAGTGGACGTGCCATCGACCTGACGACGAGCTGCGTGAGCGGTGTGATGTCTGCAAATCGCCAGGTCCGGGTCGAGCGCGCGAATCTCGGTTCGAATGGCCGTCGCGAGTGCAACCGGATCGCCCCTCGCACGGACGACGATCTTGACGGACCGGATCGTCCGCCGCGCGGTCTTCTTCGTATCGACCGAGATCACGGGATGCTGGCGCAGGAACGCGGCCGCCGCGCGGTTGATGTACTCGAACTGCGCATTCCGATCCGGATGCGACGTCCCTTCGCGGCTCTTGCGTACCGATCGCAGGCGATAGCCCAACGCGTTGAGCAGCCGCCCTACCGTCGTGGAACTCACGTGCCAGCCCTGCGTGGCCAAGGCCGCCGTCAGTTTCGCGCGGCTCTTGCACG
>Ga0299914_10000207_pt1 | contig 34726 bp, 26 predicted proteins | sample RVTome_10_FD_201361 | JGI IMG/M metagenome (GOLD analysis project Ga0299914, IMG submission 201361) | Soil microbial communities from uranium-contaminated site in the Upper Colorado River Basin, Wyoming, United States - RVT153D57 (version 2) ... | reverse complement strand
GATCACCCGCACCGGCCGGCTCAAACGCACCGCCGGCCGAGCCGGCGGCCGCTTCGGACGCCCAACGTCCCTCCTGACGATTCCGCAGTCGTCACGGCTCGCGGCGGGCAAAGGCGGCTCCCATGGCAGCGCAGCTCGTGGCGAGGTCGTGTTCGGCGACAGCTCTGATCCGGTTGTCGGCACCGACCTTCCGGCGGAGCGCATCGTCGACCAGGAACCGCGTCAACGCCGTCCCGAGCGCCTCAGGGTTGTTGGCCGTGCGAACGTTCGGCGGCCGAACGGCCTCTGCGTTGGTGCCGCAGACGGTGGTCACGATGGGCAGGCCCGTGGCCATCGCCTCGAGGTAGGCCAGCCCGTACTGCTCGCTCCACTTCCACGTCGCCCGCGGCGCGGTGACGAACACGGATCCTCGGCGCAGCGTGTCGGCAACGTCGGCGGGATCGCCGGGGGGTACCAACTCGACGCCGCTGTACGGGTCGGCCGCGGCGCGGCGAACCAATGTTTCCATCGGACCGGCCCCCATCACCAGCAGCTTTGCCTCCGGAACCGACCGGCGGACCAGCGCGAAGGCCTGGAGCACCGTGTCGATGCCTTTGTTCGCGGCCAGCGGCGAGGTGAAGACGGCCACCGGCGCCGTCACCGGAGACTCGGCAGGCCGGAACGTCGACGTGTCCACACCAGGCACGACGACCGAGATCCGTTCGTCGTCCACGCCGTGTTCGAGGAGGTGCTGGCGCGCCGCCTCGACCAGACAGATGAACAGGTCGGCGTCGAGCGCCCGCTGGAATGCCTGACGATAAGGCGGCAGGTAGTACAGCGGCTGGCGGGTCAGGTTCTCCCAGGTGATCACCGCCTGGCGGAGCCCGTGCCGGCGTGCATAGGTGGCGGCCTGTCCGGTGACCAGAGAGCACAGCTCCAGCGACGCCACCCAGTCGAAGTTCGGCGTCATGGCCGAGAGTCCGCGGATCCACGCCAGCGCACCGGCCTCCACGAAGCGCCGGATCGGGCGGACGTACCGGCTCGGATGCCATTCCACGTCTCCGCCGGGGCGCGTCGCCGCCAGAGCGGTCACGTGCGTCTCGGGCATCTGCGAGAGCCACCACAGCTCACGCCGCGGCCGCTGATCGGGAAGCGACACCCAGAGCAGCCGCCGGCTCACCCGACCTCCGCGTCGGCCCTGGCCGATCGACCTTCGTGCCGACCCTGCCAGGCGCCGAGTGCGTACGCCCCCGCCTCGGCTGCCCGGAGGACGATCATGCCACCGGCATGCAGAGGGTCGAGACCGAGCCGGCGGCGATGCTGCCAGAACGCTCGCACGGTGGCCCTGCCCTGCTCCGCGACCCGACCCGGATTCACGGCTGCGAACGCGGGAATGCTTCGCCCGTAGTACATCCGCTTGACGAGCACCGAGCGCAGCGTCAGGCGACCCTCGTCGTGCTCGACCAGGACGGGTGCGAGCGCCCAGCGGACGCCCGCGCCTTGCAGCCGGTGCCGCAGGTCCGTGTCCTCGAGGCCGGCCATGGCGAGGTCGAAGCCCCCGATCCCGGTCAGAATGTTCCGGCGCAGCAGACGGGGGTTGTGAATCCACACCTGGTCCCGGTAGCACGAGCGCTCCAGCGTCCGGCACGCTGTCCAGAAGCCGGTGCCCACCGTGCACTCCGGCAGCGCTACGGCATCGACGTGTTCACGGCGGGCAGTGTCGAGCGCCTCGCGGACCGCCCCGGCGGGCAGAAGCATGTCCGAGTCGAGCCAGAGAACCCACTCGCCACGTGCTCTCGACACACCGAGGTTGCGTTGAGCCGAGCGTTCCGGGCCACCGCGAACGGCGACGTCGGCGCCGCGCCGAGCGATCTCCCACGTGCCGTCGGTGCTGTCGTTGTCGACCACGATCGTCTCGAGCAGGACCTCCGACTTCTGCGCGCGTACCGACTCGAGGCAGGCCTCGAGAGTGCGGGCCGAGTTACGGGTCGGAACCACGACGCTGACGAGCGGACCAGTGCCGGTCATGGGCGGGCAGTCTTTCACGGCCGTTCCACGTTCCGGCGGGCGTCCCCGTCCGTACTGCCCGGTGAGGTAGGTGTGCCATGACGACCAGCAACAGCCCGGACAGGGCGAGCACATGGGCAGCCGGGGCGCCGGTGACGAGCTCCGGCGTCACGGTGGCGAGACTCCCACGGTTCACCAGCAGGTAGACCACCGGCGCGGCAGCAACGAGAGTCGCGCCGCCGAGAACGAGCGTGCGCCTGCCCACCGGCACGAGCGCATCCATGACGAGCGCCACCACGGCAATGCCGAGAAGCCACGGGCCGCCCACGAACCACGCTCCAGCGCCCAGCAGCGCCGACCAGACCAGCCGGGCCCGGACCGCATCTCGTTCCTGACGGGCTTCACCGTCGACACCCCGAGGGCCCGGGCGTGCGGCGAAGGGACCCGGCTTCCTACCACGGGCAAGCACGGCCAGACACCCGACCAGCGTGAGCAGGCTCACCGCCAGGGCCACGTCCGCCCGACGCTGTGGTCCGTAGTGCAGTTCCACGACCGCATCGCCGGACAGATCCATCGGCCACGCGGTTGCGTACCCATTCAGCTCCGATGCAGGCCCGAGCTCGACACCGCCGACACTCGCCGTCCAGGCCTGTCCGGCCGCCTCGGCCAGGACCAGCGTGAACGGCCCGTGGGCTCCACCAACTTCGACCGTGCGCGAGCGTGGCGACCAGCTCGTCAGGCGGATCTCCGGAAGAGAATCGACTCGCGGTGTCCGATCGTCGTCGCCATCGAGCAGATACAGGCGATCCAGCAGCCACGGCCCGGTGATCCGTAGCCGGCGCTCACCGGCGCCCAGCTGCAGGCGGCCGTCGCCGCAGGTGGCGAGGGTGAACGTACCGTCATCGCCGATCGGCTCCGCGACAGCCGCCTCCAGCGGCGCATCGTCGAGGCTTCCGATCGGCACACACCGGCCGACGGCCTCATGGACAGGGTCGAGCTCCAACGACCAGTCGCCCACCTCGAGCTCGGTGATACCGACCAGCTCCTCGGCGGCCGGGTTCGACAGCTGGGTGATGGTCAGTGTCAGCTCTCGTGCCGCCGGTACGCCGAGCGGGATCGCCGTTTCCCCGGCGGACAGTGGATAGCGGCCCATCGATACTCCGTCGACGGTGATCTCAGCCTCGCTGATGTGGCTGCCATCTGCTGTCTGCCGTTGGCCGACGACGATCTCGTCGAGGGCTTGGCTGGGACCGGCGAGATGGAGGGACGAACCGATCACCGGGGTACCTGGGAGCCATGCTGTGTCGTCGTCGCCGTCCACAGCCTGGGACCCGCGCACGGTGATCAGGTCGAAGGCCGTCGACGACGCTCTGGCCACGACCTGCGGATCGCCGCCGAGCAGGATGTCGAGCGCCTGGCCGTCTTCGGATCCGACCAGCCTGCCGCGTCCCTCGAGGATGAAGTCCCGGTCATCGGGCAGCACCACATCGCGGTCGAGGGTGCGCTCTTCGTCGGGCGTGGCGCCTTCGATGCCGACCTGTCGGGACAAGAGAACGTCCAGCGGTGCCGCCGCGAGCGCGGCGCGACCTTCGTCGTCCAGTTCTCCGGCCAGATTCGTCAACGTGAGCGGCAGCCTGGCGACCCGGCGGGAGCCGACGCCCTCGACCTCGATCTCCGATATGCCCAGAAGGTTGTCGCCGTCACCTCGATCGTCGACGACGGAGACAGCCAGTCGGTCCGTGACGACACCTGCGAAATCTGCGACAGCAACGCCGTCGGGGCCGACCGCCACCAGCTGACCTCGTTCGCCCGCCATGATCCGGACCCAGGCGACCTCGCGCGGACCCAGGCGCGCTATCCGCACGCCGACCTCGTCGACGGCGCGCATCTCCGTCAACTCGATGTCGAGCCTGGCGCCGAGGCCCCCACCCGGGTCGCCGAACTGCCAGGCGGTGTCCACGTCGCCGTCCAGCACCAGTTCGGGAGCCGACCAGGGAAGCAGTCCGGTCCTCGGACCACCGTGGCTGGCGGTGACCTTCGCGCCCTCTACCACAAGCACCGTCTGGTCATCCGCGCCGCCGAGCGCGAACGAGGTGGACGCAGGCTCGCCCGCGGGCAGCAACGGGCCGTGCGCAGAGGTGAGCCGGTTCTGCTGCCAGTCCAGTCTGCGATTCGTGTCGGTCATGACCAGCCGTCCCCCGCCCTCGATCGCGGCCTTCAGCCCTCGCGCGTCCAGGTCGGCGAGATATCTGAACGGCACGAAGCCGTCGAGCAGCCCGACCTGCGCTGCCGGCGCGACCGCAAAACCGTCTCCCGCGATCAGGACCTGGTCCGATGCCGGCGCGGCCGACACCAGGTGCCCGCCGCGCACGATGTCGAACACCTGCAGCGGCGACAGTGAATCACCGGTGTTCTCGTCCGGGACTCCGTACATCGCGCCGGGCCTGACGCCGTCGCTGCCGCGAACCTGTGCGTCCACCTCCGCAGGCGGGGCACCGTGCCAGGGCAGCCAGTGCTGGTCACGGCGAACGAGCAACTGCCCCACACCCAGGTACCTCGCGTACGTCCGCAGCGCCGCCGGTGGCGCAGTGCGCTCCTGCATCGTGGTGTCGGCGGCGAGGAGGAGATTGGCCGCATGCGCGGACGCTGTCGGAAGGGTGTACCGAATCACCGAAGGTCGGTCGAGCAGCGCCTTGTCGAGATCGTCGGGGATGGGCTCGGTCCACGTGTAGTCAGCTTGGGACTGACCAGGCAGGAACCACACTCGTGAGCCGTCGTCGGCAGCGTCGAGGTCAGCGGCCGCAGCTCGCCAGTAGTCGGGGACGTCGTACTCGACGGTGAACAGCCGTCCCGCCAGGGCCGGGTGCACTGCAGCGATGGTGACCAGACCGACCACGCCCAGGCCCGCCACGATGCGCCAGCGTGCCGTCGTACGGCGCATCATCAGCACGGAGCCCGCGGTCGCGAGCGCGAGTGCGGCGCCGAGGACGAGAACCGCACCCACCTTGTTCGTGGTCCGGAACGCTCCGACCACGGGGACATGCTCGAACAGCCAGCCGAGCGTACGACCCAGCGGCGAAGGGTGGTCCGGGGGATGCTGGCCCACCATGACCAATGCCGCCGGCACGATGAGCAGGAGTGCCGCAACCGCTGTCGTGCGCCGGGCGAGGGCAAGGGCGGCGAGTACCAGTGCTGGAAGGAGTCCGGTCAGCAGCACCAGCCACGGAGAGGTGAGGTATCCGGAGAAGCCCGGTTGCCACGGATCGCCTGCGTCGCCTCCGTACATCGGCCACAGACCGAGCCCGCGGAGTACCTCGGCTGCCGACGACGGCGCTGCGATGGCTTCCGGGGACTCGGAATTGGCCAGCACCACGGCACCGGTACCCATCGCGCCGAGCGCGGGCACCAACCAGTAGGCGGAGAGCCCGACCATCACGACCGCGGTCCGCGCCAACGTGACGACGATGTGCCGCCAGGGCACCCGCTCGGCCCGGGCGACCATGATCAGTGCGGGCACTACCAGAAGTTGCATCAGGGGAACCACACCGGCGTTGATGCCGGTCATCGCCGCGAACGCGAGACCGGCGATGACTGGATGACGCCAGGCACCCTGATGGCGCAGCCCGGCCAGAACCGCCAGGGCGAACCAGGGCAGCAGCGCCCACGGAAGCAGGATCGCCAAGGTGGAGCCGGCAACGATGACGTACGGGTTCGCGACATAGGCGATGGCCGCAACAACCCGTCCGGCACGCGTCGCCCGATCGCGGCTCACGGATCGGACGAACTGCCTGGCTCCGAGGGCTCCGACGACCAGAAGCGCCACGCGAACAAGACGAACCGTGACCTCGGGCACAGCGCCGAGCGCGTCCAGACCGGCCACGACGACCGCCACCGGTGCCAGGCCGACATCGAAGCTCGCGGACCCCAGGAACGGGTCCTCCCGCCAGGCTGACAGGTAGTCGACTGCCGACCGCCAGGGCGCGAGGTAGACCTCGGGCTTGATGTCCGGGACGAACGACCCAGGGCTGGACAGCCACACGGCTGCGGCGGCGAGCGTCGCGAAGACCGCGAGGGCGAACCACTCCCCATGCCCACCACGCAGCAATGGCGCAGGCAGTCCACGTGCCCGTCGGAACAGGCCGGCGGTCATCGCGCCGAACGGTCGCCCGAGGGGGATACGCGGCTGTCATTGAAGTACACCCGCTTGACTGCGGTCGCCAGTCGAGGAAAGCGCGGGACCGTGCGCCACGCGAACGCGAGCGCGGGCTCGTGCACCCGCAGGTGGGCGAACCGCCGCCAGGCCAGCGGCCATCCCGACGGTGGCCGCCAGGTCTTCGGACGACGCCAGGCGTACACCTTGACTCCGTCGCGCCAGCGCGCGTTGCCATCCTGATCGGCCGCCAGGTCGTAGATGAGCTCGTAACCGGCATGGCCACCGACGTAGTGACGCGTCGACCTGTCGACCTGTGGCCATGACGTGTCGTCGATCACTACGAGCGCCTCGTCCGCGAGCCACGGTTCGGCGACGGCGAGCGCCAGCCACTGGGCAAGCCGCGTGTGGGCGCCGTCATAGAAGTAGACCCCCACCGGCCCGGGAACCGCGCCACGGGGAAGTAGCCGGAATGCGTCGCCGCGGAGAAATCGCACCCTCGAATCGACTCCCCAGGAGGCGAGCGTCCTCAGCACGATCTCGTGGCTCACGTCGGGATGCTGGTCGACGAACTCACGGAAGCTCTCGATGGCCGCGAACCTTCCGTGGGCATGGTCGAGCGTGGCCCCGACGAGCGACCGGCCCCGGTAGCTTCCGACCTCCAGATACCACTCGTTCTCGCCGAGGCAGCGGGCCGCGATGTTCAGCAGAGTGAGCGAGTGAGTGCTGGACATGCCCTCGACCTGCTCGATCACCCGGTCGAAGCGCGAATCCAGCGGCGCCGAGTAGAGGTCGCCGCCGGGAAACTGGCCTTCCAGCTCCCGGCGGAAGCGCGCGATGTCCATCCAGCTGGCTCCTGTCCCGGCGACCGCGTCACCCTATCCTGCGCTCGGGTGCTAGCTCGGCGGGCTGTCACGCCATTGCGCGGAGCCCACTTACGGTGTTGGTGCGGGACAGGCCGTGGGCGACGGGCTCGGCGAGGCTGACGGGGTCGGCGACGGCTCCGTGGTGGGGGTCGGTGTCGGCACCGGTTCTGTCGGATCCGTCGAGGTCGTCGTCGGCGTGGGAGTGGGTTCCGGCGTCGGACACGCGGTCGGCGGGGGGGTCGGCGGCGGTGTGCCGGTCGGGCTCGGCGACGGCGAGGACGACGGGGTCGGAGTGGGCGTCGACGACGGGGTCGGAGTGGGCGTCGACGTCGGAGTCGCCGCCGTGGTCGGTGTCGGCGTCGGCGTCGTGGTCGGCACAGGCGTCGGAGTCCAGGACGGTGTCGGCTTCACCGTCGGGTCCGGGCTCGGCGTCTGCGAGGCGGTCGGGTCGCCCGGCTTGGCGTCGTCGGCCGGCACGGCCTTCCCCGAGTCGTATGCGTGGATCCACCGGAGCACGTGGGCGACGTAGGAGGCCGAGTGGTTGTAGCGGAGCAGCGCCTGCATCAGGCCGTCGGCGGTCATCAGGTCCGAGTCGCCGGCGCACAGGTAGCGCCCGGCCGCGACCGTCGCGTCGAACACGTTGTTGGGGTCGGCCACACCGTCGCCCGACCCGTCGACGCCGAACCCTGCCCAGGTGCCCGGGATGAACTGCATCGGCCCGACGGCGCGGTCCCATTCCGTACTGCCGTCCCACCGGCCGCCGTCGTGATCGGAGATGGCCGCGACCGGCCCCACGCCATTCAGGATCGGACCGAGGATCCGTGGCACCGCGTCGCCCGCCGCGGTGACCCGGCCGCCGTTCGCGTGACCGGACTCGATCTTGCCGATGCCGGCCAGGATCTGCCACCGCAGCCCGCAGGACGGATCCTCGCGGGCCAGCCGGTCGGCAGCCAGCCGGTAGGCCTCGAGCACGGTGGCCGGGATGGACAGGTCGCCGATCGGCACCCCGTGTGCAGCGGCGACCACCTCGGGGTCGGGGTCCGGCGCAGTTGTCGCGGCCGGCTGGTCCGAGTCTGGCACGACCGGCGGGTCGGCGCGCACAGCGTCGGGAGTCACGGCGGAGGACTGGGACGGCAGCGTCGTCACGAGCCAGTCGTCGGGATCTCCCCCGCCTCCGTGGAGCACCGTCGCCACCGGCAGGACCAGGACGAAGGCACCGGCGAAAGCACTCGCAGCGGTGCGGAGTCTCGGCCCCACGACGCGGCCTCCTCTCGGTGTCCGCTGTCTCTCCGTCGACGGTGCCACGTCTGGCGCCTTCGTGCCACCCCCTCGCCTACCTTGATCCGCGGTCTTGTCGATCACCGAGGCGGTTCGTTTCCTCAGTGGCCGGCGTCCTGCCAGGTGCGCCCGACGCCGACCGAGACGTCCAGCGGAACCCGAAGGGGGTAGGCGGAGCCCATCTCCCGGCGGACGAGCTTCTCGACGGCGTCGCGCTCGCCGGACGCCACCTCGAGCACGAGCTCGTCGTGCACCTGGAGCAGCATCCGCGACTTCAGGCCCTCGGCCCGCAGCGCCGCGTCGACACCGAGCATCGCGACCTTGATGATGTCGGCGGCCGAACCCTGGATCGGTGCGTTCAGTGCCATCCGCTCCGCCATCTCGCGGCGCTGGCGGTTGTCGCTGGTGAGGTCGGGCAGGTAGCGACGGCGGCCCAGGATGGTCTCGGTGTAGCCCTCGTAGCGGGCCCGGTCGACAACCTCGGCGAGGTAGTCGCGAACCCCGCCGAACCGCTGGAAGTACTCGTCCATGAGCGCCTGCGCCTCGGCGGCGTCGACACCGAGCTGACGCGACAGGCCGTAGGCGGACAGGCCGTAGGCAAGTCCGAAGTTCATCACCTTGATCCGGGCCCGCATGCTGCCCGTCACCTCGTCCGCGGGCACACCGAACACCCGGGCGGCGGTGATCGCATGGAAGTCGGTGCCCGACGCGAACGCCTCGGCCAGGCCGTCGTCGTCGGACAGGTGGGTCATGATCCGCATCTCGATCTGGCTGTAGTCGGCGCTGAGCAGTGCGTCGCACTCCGGGCCGACGATGAACGCCTCGCGGATCTGGCGGCCTTCGTCGGTGCGGATCGGGATGTTCTGCAGGTTGGGATCGGTGGAGGACAGCCGGCCGGTCGACGCAATCGTCTGGTTGTACGTCGTGCGGATCCGGCCGTCGTCGTCGACGCTCTTGAGCAGCCCTTCGACGGTGACCCGCAGCCGTGACGCGTCACGGTGCCGCAGCAGCGCCTCGAGGAACGGGTGCTCCGTCTTGGCATAGAGCTCGGCCAGCGCATCGGCGTCGGTCGTGTAGCCGGTCTTCGTGCGCTTGGTCTTCGGCATCTGGAGGTCGTCGAAGAGCACGACCTGCAGTTGCTTCGGCGAACCCAGGTTGACCTCGTGGCCGATCGCCGCGTACGCGTCGTCCGCTGCCCTCTTCACGGCGTCGCCGAACGACGACTCGAGCGACTCGAGCCGATCGACGTCGACGGCGATTCCGGCCCGCTCCATCGACGCGAGCACGCCGACCAGTGGGAGCTCCACCTCGTCGAGCAGGCGCCGCCCGCCACGTTTCTCGAGCTCGTCGTCGAGAACCCCGGACAGGTCGAGCACCGCACGTGCCCGCACCGCCTCGCCCTCGCCGACCCGGGTCTCGTCGCCACCGTCGAGGGAGAGTTGGAGCTCTCCCGCTCCCCCGTCCTCGGCGCGCAGCTCACGATGCAGGAAGCGCAGGACCAGGTCGGCGAGGTCGTAGGACCGCTGGCCCGGCAACGCCACGAAGGCGGACAGCGCGGTGTCGCTGGCCAACCCCCGGACCGTCCACCCGCGGGCCACCAGCGCGTGCAGCGGTCCCTTCGCGTCGTGAAGCACCTTCGGGCGGTCGGGATCGTCGAGCCAGGCGGCGAAGGCGGCGTCGTCGGCGGGATCGATCGCCGAGGGGTCGAACCACGCTGCCGCCCCCCCGGCCGTCGCCACGGCGATCTCCGTGGCCTCGCCCGTACCCCGACCCCAGTAGCCGCGGACCGACACGCCGACGGGATCCGGCCCGGTGTGGGTTGCCAGCCAGGGGCCCAGCGCGCCCGGCCCGAGGCGCACGGCGTCGACGTCGAACCCTTGGTCGGCCTCCGGGACCGCGGCCTCCAGGGTCTGGTACAGACGGTCGCGGAGCACCCGGAACTGCAACGTGTCGAAGAGCCGGTGCACCTCCTCGCGGTCCCAGGGGCGCAGAGCCAGGTCGTCGCTGCGAAGGTCGAGCGGCACGTCGCGCACCAGCTCGGTGAGCTGCCGGTTGGTGAGGACCTGGCCCAGGTGGGCCCGCAGCAGGTCGCCCGACTTGCCCGTGACCTCGTCGGCATGGTCGACCAGCTCCTCCAGGGAGCCGTACTGGGCGACCCACCGGGCCGCGGTCTTCTCGCCCACACCGGGAATGTTGGGCAGGTTGTCCGACGGGTCACCGCGCAACGCCGCGTAGTCGGGATACTGCGCGGGGGTCAGCCCGTACTTCTCCTGCAGCACCTCGGGCGTCGTCCGGACCAGATCGGATACACCCTTGCGCGGATAGAGGACGGTGACGTGGTCGCTGACGAGTTGGTAGGCGTCGCGGTCGCCGGTGCAGATGAGGACGTCGAACCCGTCCGCCTCCGCCCGGGTGGTGAGTGTGGCGATGACGTCGTCGGCCTCGTAGCCCGCCTTCTCCACCGTCTCGATCTGCAGCGCGGCGAGGACCTCCTTGACCAGGCTCACCTGGCCGCTGAACTCGCTCGGGGACGCCGTCCGGTTGGCCTTGTAGGCCGCGAACGTCTCGCTGCGGAAGGTCTGCCGGGAGACGTCGAAGGCGACCGCGACGTGGCTGGGCGCCTCGTCGCGCAGGACGTTGATGAGCATCGAGGTGAAGCCGTAGACCGCGTTGGTCGGCTGGCCGGTCGTGGTGGAGAAGTTCTCGACCGGCAGCGCGTAGAACGCCCGATAGGCCAGCGAATGTCCGTCCAGCAGGAGCAGCCTCGACCGCGCGTCCCTCTCGCCCACGGCGGCCACACTAGCCGTGGCGTCCGACACCGCCAGCACACCCGCCCCGGGTGCTGCTCGCGCCACGCGAACCCGGAGGAAGCGCCATGTTCCGCGGATTCGGCACGGTCCTCAACGTCGTCACGGTCGTGGCCGGAGCGGGCATCGGGCTGCTCCTGGGTCACCGGCTGCCACAGCGCACCAGGGACGTGGTCACCGACGGGCTCGGCCTGACCACACTGCTCATCGCCGCCGTGTCGGCCGCGGCGGTCCTCGACCCGGACCTGACCCGGCTGGTCGGCACCTCGGGACCGGTCCTGGTCGTGCTGGGAGCCCTCGCCCTCGGGGGCATCGCCGGGTCGTTGCTCCGCATCGAGGCCCGACTCGAGGGTCTCGGTGCCGCGTTGCAGCGGCGGCTCTCGGCGCCACGCCGCCGCGACCGTCCGGGTGCGGTGAGCGATGCCGCCGGCGCGGACCGGCGCCGCTTCGTCGAGGGATTCGTCACGGCCTCGCTCGTCTTCTGCGTCGGCCCGCTGACCATTCTGGGCTCGCTGTCGGACGGGCTGGGTCTCGGCTACCAGCAGCTGGCGCTCAAGTCCGCGCTCGACGGCTTCGCCGCGGTGGCCTTCGCCGCGTCATTCGGGTGGGGCGTCATGGCCAGCGCGCTCGTCGTCGCTGCCGTCCAGGGCACGCTGACCCTGGTGGGGCTGCTCGCCGGTGGGGTACTCGGCGACGGCTACGTTGCGGCTCTCACCGCCGTCGGCGGCCTGCTGCTCGTCGGAGTGGGACTGCGGCTGCTGCGCATCAAACCGTTGCCGGTCGGGGACCTCCTGCCGGCGCTGGTGGTCGCGCCGGCGCTCGTCGCTCTGGTCGCCGCGGTTCGCGGGTAGATTTCGGTACGGAAACAGGCAGCGTTTGGGCATCGCACCGTGCTGTGCAGGGGCTATGCTCCCGCACCAGACAAAGGCGACGTTCCGCGCTCCCAGTGGCACGTGGCCCGATCCCTGACCCTGACCGGAGGTACACCGCAGGTGCGCAGGCTGGCAGTGGCTGTTGCGGGGCTCCTCGCGGCCCTTGCCGTCGTCGTCGGGACGGGAACGGCGTGGGCGCAGGACGAGGAGAGCTCCGAGTCGATCCGCGGATTCCTCAGGAACGACGGCGTACCCGTCGAGGGCGTGACCATCACCGTCTCCGCCGACGACGGCGAAGTGGGCACGGCCGAGACCGACGCCGACGGCGCCTGGGAGATACCGGTCCCCGGGCCGGGCTCGTACGAGGTCGTGCTCGACACCGACACGTTGCCGTCCGACGTCCCCGGCGTGGTCGTCGACACCATCACGACCACCGTGAACCCGCTCCAGGCCAAGGCCGTGCTGTTCCGCATCGGCGAGCCCGGAAGCGACACCGGTGGCGAGGGCGGCGAGGGTGACACCACCACCGTGCCCGCCGAGGGCAGCACCGAGACGGCTCAACCCAGCCAGATCTGGCAGCTGGTCGCCAGCGGCCTGAGATTCGGGCTGATCTTGGGCCTGGCGGCGCTCGGCCTCTCGTTGATATTCGGCACCATGGGGCTGACCAACTTCGCGCACGGCGAGCTGGTCACGTTCGGCGCCATCGTGGCCTGGTTCCTCAACGACGCCGGGCTGCCCGTCATCGCTGCCGGTGCCCTGGCGGTCGTGATCAGCGGGGCGTTCGGCTGGGCCCAGGACGCCGGTTTCTGGCGGCCGCTACGCCGACGCGGCAGCGGCCTGATCGCCATGATGATCATCTCGATCGGCGTGGGGCTGATCCTGCGATACCTCTACCTGTACTTCTTCTCGGGCCAGCGCCGCTCCTACGACCAGTTCGTCATCCAGCGTGCCCTCGACTTCGGGCCCTTCGGTTACGCCCCCCGGGACCTGTGGATCATGGGCATCGCGCTGATCGCACTGGGGCTGGTCGCCACGGCCCTGATCAAGACCCGCATCGGCAAGGCGACCCGAGCCGTGTCCGACAACCCGGCGCTCGCGTCGGCCTCGGGCATCGACGTCGACCGGGTCATCACCACGGTCTGGATCGTCGGCACGGCGCTGGCGGGGCTCGCCGGCGTGTTGTTCGGGCTGATCCAGCAGGTCGACTACCTGATGGGATTCCGGGTGCTGCTGCTGGTCTTCGCGGCAGTCGTCCTCGGCGGTCTCGGCACGGCCTGGGGAGCCATGATCGGCGCGCTCATCGTCGGCGTGTTCATCGAGGTGTCGACACTGGTCATCCCGTCCGAACTGAAGTACGCCGGCGTTCTGGCAGTCCTCATCCTGATCCTTCTCGTCCGGCCGCAGGGCATCCTGGGCCGACGCGAGCGGATCGGCTGAGCGGGCAGGGAGGACAGACGACGTGGACTGGGGAAATGTCATCGGCGACGCCCTTCGGGCCCTCGTCGGCTCGGAGGCCGTCGTCTTCGCGCTGGCAGCGATCGGCCTGAACGTGCACTTCGGCTACGCCGGCCTGCTGAACTTCGGCCAGGCGGGGTTCCTGGCCGTGGCCGCGTACGGGCTGGCGACGGTCGTCACGACCTTCGGCCTGCCGTTCTGGCTCGGCATCCTGGTCGGGTTCGCCGGAGTGATCGTGCTCGCCCTCCTGCTCGGTGTCCCGACGCTGCGCCTACGCGCCGACTATCTGGCCATCGTCACGATCGCGGCGGCCGAGATCATCCGGCTGATCTTCCGGTCGGTGGCCCTGCGCGACACGTTCGGAGGGTCGAGCGGTATCAGCGGTTTCAGCACCGATTTCTTCGCGCTCAACCCCTTCAGCGGCGACGTCGGCTTCGGGCCCTTCGTCTTCGGCGCCCGCAACGCCTGGGTGCTCACCGTCGGCTGGATCCTGGTCGCCCTCGCGTGCCTGATCGTCTGGGCGTTGATGCGGAGCCCGTGGGGCCGGGTGATCAAGGCGATCCGGGAGGACGAGGACGCGGTCCGCAGCCTCGGCAAGAACGTGTACTACTACAAGATGCAGGCGCTGATCATCGGAGGGCTGCTCGGCGCTCTCGGCGGGTTCGTCTTCGCCCTGGCCCAAGCCGCCGTCCAACCCGACCTGTTCTCCCCGAACCTCACCTTCTTCGCCTACACGATCCTCATCCTTGGTGGAGCCGCACGTGTGTTCGGACCGGTGGTCGGTGCGATGATCTTCTGGTGCCTGCTCCAACTGACGGCCGGCATCCTCATCGGCGGCGTCAGGACGGGGTTCATCCCGGACTGGCTCATGGACTCCAACGACGTCGGTGCCGTGCGGTTCATGCTCGTCGGGGTCGCCCTTCTCCTGCTCCTGGTCTACCGGCCACAGGGGATCTTCGGTGACCGGAAGGAGATCGCGCTCGATGCCCGATGAGATTCCCGCGGAGGCCATGACCCGGGCCGAGGCCGGCGAGGTACCCGTCCTCGCCGAGCTGAGGTCGACCACGCCGCGCCAGGAAGAGACCATGCGGGCACTGGCAGACGTGCCGCATGAGATCGGGGCCGGCAAGCCCGACCCGATCCTGGTGACCGACCACGTCGTGCGGCGGTTCGGCGGCCTGACCGCCGTCGACGTGGGCCACGTCGAGGTTCAGCGAGGGTCGATCACGGCCCTGATCGGCCCCAACGGCGCCGGCAAGACGACCTTTTTCAACCTGCTCACCGGTTTCGACCGCCCCGACCAGGGCAACTGGACGTTCAACGGCAGGTCCCTGGCCGGCACGCCCGCGTACAAGGTGGCCCGGGGCGGCATGGTCCGCACCTTCCAGCTCACCAAGGCGCTGGCCAAGCTGACCGTCATCGAGAATATGCGGCTGGGCGCCATCGGCCAGCGTGGCGAGAGCGTGTGGCGGGCCATGTTCCCGGGCTTCTGGCGCAGCCAGGAGGACGACATCACCGCCCGGGCCGAGGAACTGCTCGCGCGCTTCTCGCTCGACACCAAGCGGGACGAATTCGCCGGATCGCTCTCCGGCGGTCAGCGCAAACTGCTCGAGATGGCCCGCGCGCTCATGGTCGAGCCGGAGATGGTGATGCTCGACGAGCCGATGGCCGGCGTGAACCCGGCGCTGACCCAGTCGCTGCTCGGCCACGTCAAGGACCTGCGCGAGCAGGGCATGACCGTGTTGTTCGTGGAACACGACATGGACATGGTGCGCGACATCTCCGACTGGGTGCTGGTCATGGCTCAGGGCAAGGTGATCGCCGAGGGCCCGCCGGACGCCGTCATGTCCGACTCTCGCGTCATCGACGCCTACCTCGGGGCGCACCACGACCAGACCCTCCTCGACGAGAGCCTCGTCGCCGAGATCGAACAGGAGGCCGCCGCTGAGCTTGCCATCGAGCAGACCGGTGCGGCGGGCGAGGAGGAGGACCGGTGAGCGCGACCGACCACCAGGGGAGCTTCGACCGTGCCGCGCACGTCGAGCACGCCGAGGGCGCGATCCTGCGCGCCGACGAGATCGTCGCCGGCTACATCCCGGAGGTCGACATCCTGACCGGCTGCGACCTCTACTGCCGCGACGGCGAGATCGTGGGGGTCATCGGACCCAACGGAGCCGGCAAGTCAACACTGCTCAAGGCGATGTTCGGGCTCGTCCGCGTGCGTAAGGGCACGGTCACCCTGCACGGCGAGGACATCACCAACGTCAAGGCGAACCAACTGGTGAGCAAGGGCGTCGGCTTCGTACCGCAGACCAACAACGTCTTCCCCAGCCTCACCGTGGAGGAGAACCTCGAGATGGGGCTCTACCAGGCCCCGTCGCGGTTCGCCGAGCGGTTCGACTTCGTCACCAGCCTGTTCCCCGCCCTCGGTGACCGGCGAAAGCAGCGCACGGGGTCGCTGTCCGGCGGCGAGCGTCAGATGGTCGCCATGGGCCGCGCCCTGATGGCGGAGCCGTCGGTGATCCTGTTCGACGAGCCCTCGGCGGGGTTGTCGCCCGTGCTGCAGGACGAGGTGTTCCTGCGCGTCCGGGAGATCAACAAGGCCGGCGTCTCGGTGGTCATGGTCGAGCAGAACGCCCGTCGCTGCCTGCAGATCTGCGACCGGGGCTACGTCCTGGACCAGGGACGCAACGCCTACACCGGCGCCGGCCGCGACCTCATCAACGATCCGAAGGTCATCGAGCTCTACCTCGGCACCCTCGCCCGCGCCTGACCTACCAGCGGTCGTCACGCCGCGCCTCGCCCAACTACCCAGCCGCTGCTTGCGGCGCAACAAGGGGCCCGGTCCCCGCGCCGTTGCGGGGACCGGGCCCCTGCTGTGCTGTGACCGTCAGGTCAGAGCTGGCCCTCGCGGAACTCCAGGTTGGTGTAGGTGTTGTCCGGGCCGAACTGGTAGATACCGATGGTCGCCTGCGTCGGGTCTCCGACATCGCTGAACTCGATCGGGCCGGAGGCACCGTCGTAGTCGATGTCCTCGCCGTCCTCCAGCAGCCCCACGCACTCCTCGAAGGTGGTGCACTTCGTGCCCTCCTTGGAGATGTCGACGAGCCGGGACGCGATCGACTCGGCCCCGTCGTCCTCGGCCGCGACCGCGGCCAGGGCGATCAGGATCGTCGCGTCGTAGGACTCCGGGCCGTAGGAGAAGTCCTCGAGGTCGGGGTCGATCTCGAGCATCCGGGCCTGGAAGTCGCCGGTGGTCTCGGCACCGGGCAGGGTGCCCTTGTTGCCGTCGAGCGTGCCCGCGGGCAGCTGGTCGCCGTAGTTGGACAGGTTGCCGTCGACGAAGTACAGCGGCACGTCCTGCGGCCCGATGCCCTGCGCCACGAGCTCGGGAATGATCGTCAGCGTCTCGGCGAAGCCGATCAGCACGATCGCGTCGGGCGAGTTGGCGGCCATCTGCGTGACCTCGGTGGCGTAGTTCGCCGCGTTCGGGTCGTAGATGATCGGCCCGTCGCCGGCGATCGTCCCGCCGCCTTCCTCGACCGAGATCGTGACGTTCTCGGCCAGACCCTCGCCGTACGGGTCCTGCAGCGCCATGATGCCGACGTTGGCGTGCCCGTCGGAGATCACCAGGTCGCCCATGACCCGGCCCTGCAGCACGTCGGAGGGCGCGGTGCGGAAGTAGAAGCCGTCGTCCGGGTAGTCGGTGAAGTCGGGCGACGTGTTCGCCGGCGAGAACATCACCGTGCCGCTCTGCACGACGGCGTCGATGACGGTCGCGGTGACGCCGGACGATGCGGCACCGATGATCGCGTCGACGTTCTGGCTGAGCAGGCTGTCGACCGACTGCGATGCGATGTCCGTGGAGGTGTCGCCGGAGTCGGTGTGGTTGACCACGACGTCCTGGCCGAGCACGCCACCGGCCGCGTTGATCTCCTCGACCGCGAGGTCGACGCCGGCGAACTCGGGTGGCCCGAGGAACGCGAGGCTGCCGGTCTGCGGCAACAGCGTGCCCAGAACGAGCTCGCCGTCGCCGGTCTGCTCCATGGCCGGCGACTCGTCGTCGCCCGCGGCGGTGTCGTCGTCGCCGTCGTCGTCGCCACCGCAGGCGGCGAGAGCGAGCGACGCCACACCCACGACGGCGATGGAGCGCCAGAGGCGAGTGGTGCGGATCATGTGATCTCCTTCGTTGAGCCGGTGCCGCCTCGCCGATCGAAGCGAACTGACCCTGGTGAGAACGGAAACCTAATCCGCACCGACGTCGCTGCGCATCCGCAGAGCGGACGTGACTACATGTTGTGACGACACTGTGACCTGACCGGAAGTGTTCGTTATGAACCGATCAGGCGGCTCCGACCTCGTGCCAGGAACCTTCGCGGACCTCGAACACGGCGGGAGCGGCACCCGTCCGGTCTCCGTACCGGTCGAACGTGACCTCCCCGGTGACACCGCGGAACGAGACCTGATCCATCTCGTCGACACACCCGGCCCGCGCCTGCGCAGCCGTCTCCTCCGCCGGCAGGCACCTGGCCAGTGCCTGTGCGACCGCAGTGCCGGCATCGAAGGCCGCCGCGGCGAATGGGCCCGGTGCGTCGATCCCCCGGTCGGCGAGCCTCGCCTCCAGGTCGCCTCCCGGCTGGCCACGACTACTCACGACGCGTGGCCCTACCACCGCCACCGCACCGTCGGCCGCCGCCCCGGCCGCCGCCATGAAGTCCTCGGAGCGCAGGTTCGGGCCGCCGACCAGCATCGCCGGCAGCCCCGTGCCGGCAAGCCGCCTGGCCACCAGGGCGGCCACCTCCGCATCACCGGCCACGAAGACGACACCGGCCTCGTGCGATACCGCGGCCGTCATCACGGCGTCGATGCCGGCGCCGTCACGTTCCGCAGCACCGAACGCCACGATCTCCGCCTCTCGCCGCTCGACCTCTGTGCGGAACCGGTCGGCCTCCGCTGCGTTCCCGCCGTCGACGACCGCAACCCGGCTCGCCCCCAGGCCGACGACCGCGTACTCGGCGGCCACGGCGACAGCATCGCCCTCGGGCAGGGCCGTTCGGAAGTAGGACGCGTAGGGCCGCAAGGGCGCGGCGGGGTCGGCGCCACGGGTGTGTTCGGGGGTGACGTCGGCCGGCGACACGAACGGGACCGAGGCCTGGGCCAGGACCGGCTGGACCGCGCGCACGATCTGGGCCGAGAGGCCTCCGACGACCGCAGCCACGTGCTCGTCGCCCGCAATCTCGTCGGCCGCCTCGGCAGCGCGCTCCGGGTCGCCGGTGTCGTCCACCTCGACGACCTCGACCGACCAGTCCGGTATCGAGAGCTCTGCGTCAGCCACGGCAAGCCGAACCGCACCGAGAACTCCGGCGCCTGCCTGCGCCTGCTTGCCCTCGGCGGGAACCAGCACGACGATCTTCGCGGTTCGCGGGCCCGCGTCGGCCTCGGTGCCCACCAGGTCGCCGACCGTCCCGCAACCGGCGAGGACCGCAGGGACGGCGGCGGCGGCCACCCATCGCAGCCGGAGCGCCGGGCGCACCGTTCAGCTGTCCCGTACGGCGTCGTCGCCCGTGCCGGCCGAGTCCGAGATCACGACCTGGGCGACCTCGCGCATGGAGGTCCGCTTGTCCATGGCGGCCTTCTGGATCCACCGGAAGGCGTCCGGCTCGGTCAATCCGAACCGGGTCTGGAGGACGCCCTTGGCCCGGTCGACCAGCTTGCGGGTCTCGAGACGTTCGGTGAGATCGGCCACCTCACGCTCGAGCTGGGTGATCTCCTCGTGCCGGGAGAGCGCCATCTCGATCGCCGGGACGAGGTCGGCCTTGGCGAACGGCTTGACCAGGTAGGCCATCGCACCCGCCTCACGGGCCCGTTCGACCAGCTCCCGCTGGGAGAAGGCGGTCAGGATCAGCACCGGCGCGATGCGTTGGGCGACGATCCGCTGGGCGGCCGAGATTCCGTCCAGAACGGGCATCTTGACGTCCAACACCACCAGGTCCGGTCGCAGCTGCTCGGCCATCTCTACGGCGGTCGCACCGTCGCCGGCCTCACCCACGACCTCGTACCCTTCCTCGACCAGCATCTCGGTGAGGTCGAGTCGGATCAGCGACTCGTCCTCGGCGACGAGAACGCGGCGGGCCGCGGCGGGCGCTGGCTCGGTCACTCCAGCAGCCTACTGACGGGCCAGGCGCTCTCCTGGTGGCTCGGATCCCGACACGCGGGACCGGTACCCTGGACCGGCGCGGCCCGGTAGGCAAACTGGCAAAGCCGCCGCACTCAAAATGCGGTGCCTGTGGGTTCGAGTCCCACCCGGGCTACCCACCCTTGACCTGCGCACGCGCCGACTGCGCGGCCGACGAGGGCACAGGGAAGGACCTCGTGGTGGGGTAGCGATGGCAGAGCGCAGGACGCGCATACCCACACTCGGCCCTCGGGGCGAGGGCTGGGTGTTCATCCAGGCGATCGTGCTGGCCGGCGTGGCCGTTGTCGGGCTGCTGGGCGCGCGGTGGCCGGAGAACCTGCAAGCGCCGGCCCTGGTGGGCGCGATCATCTCTGGTGTCGCCGGTCTGTGGCTCGCCTCGTCGGGCGTGCGAACGCTCGGGACGTCACTGTCGCCCTTACCCAGACCGCCGACGACGTCCGAACTCACAGAGTCCGGCGTCTACGCACTCGTGCGACATCCGATCTATGGCGGGATTCTGCTGTTGGCCCTGGCGTGGTCGCTTGCGCTCAGTCCGTGGGCGCTCGTCCCGACCGGCGCGCTCGCCGTCGCCCTGGCGTTCAAGTCGCGCCTCGAGGAGCAATGGCTCGTCGATCGCCACCCGGCCTATGCGGGCTACCGAGCGCGCGTGCGCCGCCGCTTCGTCCCCCATCTCTGGTAGGAGGACGGAGACCGCTGGTCCGCAACGGGATCGGGCTACTCGTAGGCCGGTGCGACCTGGCCGGCCGCGTCGCCGATGGTGTGCACGCGCAGCGCGTTCGTGGATCCGGGGATACCCGGCGGCGACCCGGCCACGATGACCACCAGCTCCCCCGGACGACACCGGTTCAGCTCCAGGAGCATCCGGTCGACCTGCACGACCATGTCGTCGGTGTGCGAGACCCGGGGGACGAGGAACGCCTCGACTCCCCAGGACAGGGCCAGCCGGCTCCGGGTGGTCTCGAGCGGCGTGAAGGCCAACAGCGGGATCGGCGACCGCAGTCGCGACATCCGCCGGGCCGAGTCGCCACTCTGGGTGAACGCGACCAGGAACCTGGCACCCAGGACGTCGGCGACCTCGGCCGCCGCCGCGGTGATGGCCCCTCCCTTCGTGCCCGGACGGGTCCCGAGCGGGGGGATGCGCTCGAGCCCGTGCATCTCGACGGTCTCGATGATCCTCGCCATGGTCGCGACCGATTCGACCGGATATGCGCCGATGCTGGTCTCGCCGGAGAGCATGACGGCGTCGGTGCCGTCGAGCACCGCGTTGGCGACGTCGGAGGCCTCCGCCCTCGTCGGTCGGGAGTTGCCGATCATCGACTCCAGCATCTGCGTGGCGACGATCACCGGTTTGGCCCGCCGCCGGGCCAATTCGACCGCGCGCTTCTGCACCAGGGGAACGTCCCAGAGCGGGACCTCGACGCCCAGGTCGCCGCGAGCCACCATGACGCCGTCGAAGGCATCGACGATCTCCTCGAGGTTCTCGACGGCCTGTGGTTTCTCCAGCTTCGCGATGACCGGCACCCGGACGCCGACGTCGTCCATGACCCGGTGAACGTCGATGACGTCCTCGGCCGACCGGACGAACGACAGCGCGACCATGTCTGCCCCGAGGCGTAGGCCCCATCGCAGGTCCTCGATGTCCTTCTCGGTCATGGCCGGGACGCCGACCGACGCGCCGGGCAGGTTGATGCCCTTGTGGTCGGAGACCGGCCCGCCCTCGACCACCCGGGTGACGACGTCGGCGCCGCGTACCTCCTCGACCTCGAGGGCGAGCCGCCCGTCGTCCACCAGGACCCGGTCGCCCGGTCGGACATCCTCCGGAAGGCCGGCGTAGGTGGTCGAGGCGCGCCGGGCATCGCCCACCACATCGTCGGTCGTGATCGTGAAGTGGGAGCCGCGCTCGAGCTCGACCGGACCCGGGCCGAACCGGCCGAGCCGGATCTTCGGGCCCTGCAGGTCGACAAGCACGCCGACGTTGCGCTCGAAGACCTGCGCGGCCTTGCGGAGGTCGTGGTAGCGCTGCTCGTGCTCTGGTCGACCGCCGTGGCTCAGGTTGAACCGAGCGACGTCCATGCCGGCCTGCACGAGCTCCTCGAGGCGTTCCCGGCTGGACGTGACCGGACCCAAGGTGCATACGATCTTGGCTCTCCGCACGACTGCAGGCTATCCGGCTCCCCGACCGTCAGACCGTGAGCGGACGGTCGGTCGGGGCGATCGGGGCGGGCAGTCGTGCCGAGCCGGACAGCCAGCGGTCCACGGCGGCGGCGCAGGAGCGCCCCTCGGCGATCGCCCACACGATCAGCGACTGGCCTCGGCCGGCGTCGCCTGCGACGAAGACGCCGGGGACGTCGGTCGCGAACGAGGCGTCACGCGCGATGGTGCCCCTGGTGTCGATCGAGACTCCGAGCTGCTCGACCAGCGCCGACCGCTCCGGCCCGACGAAGCCCATGGCGAGGAGCACCAGGTCCGCCGGCAGCTCCCGCTCGCTGCCATCGACCGTCTCGAAGCCGGCCCCGGCACGGCGCACCTCCACGAGCTGCAGTGCCCGTACCCGGCCGTCGGGCCCACCGAGGAACCGCTGCGTCGACACGGAGTAGACCCGCTCACCGCCCTCCTCGTGTGCGGCGGAGGTCCGCAGGATCAGCGGCCAGGTCGGCCACGGCGTCGACTCGGGCCGTGCGTCGGGCGGTCGGGGCAGGATCTCCAGCTGGGTCACCGAGGCGGCACTCTGGCGATGCGCCGTCCCGACACAGTCGGCGCCGGTGTCGCCGCCGCCGATGACGACGACATGACGGCCGGCGGCGCTGACCAGGCCGGGCACCGTGATCCCGAGCGCCGCGCGGTTCGCCTGGGGCAGGTACTCCATCGCCTGGTGGACGCCGTCGAGCTCGCGTCCGGGAACCGACAGGTCGCGCCACGCCGTCGCGCCCACGGCCAACACCACGGCGTCGTAGCGTTGGCGGAGCTGTTCGCCGGTGACCGCAGCACCGACGTCGACGCCGGTGCGGAAGATCGTGCCCTCGGCGCGCATCTGGTCGAGACGGCGGTCGAGGTGGTGCTTCTCCATCTTGAACTCGGGGATGCCGTAGCGCAGCAGGCCGCCCGCGCGGTCGGCCCGCTCGTAGACCGCGACGGTGTGGCCCACCCGGGTCAGCTGTTGGGCGACCGCCAGGCCCGCCGGTCCCGACCCGACGACGGCGACGGTCCGGTCGGAGAGCCGTTCGGGTGGCTGTGGCACCACCCAGCCCTCGTCGTAGGCCCGGTCGATGATCGACACCTCGACGTTCTTGATCGTGACCGGGTCCCGGTCGATGCCGAGGACGCACGACGCCTCGCACGGCGCGGGGCAGAGCCGGCCGGTGAACTCCGGGAAGTTGTTCGTGGCATGCAGACGCTCGGCCGCGGCCGGCCAGTCGTCGCGCCACACCAGGTCGTTCCACTCCGGGATCAGGTTGCCGAGCGGGCAGCCCTCGTGGCAGAACGGGATTCCGCAGTCCATGCACCGACCGGCCTGCTCGCCGATGACGGGGAGCAGCGCCCGGCCGACGCTGCCGCCGGCGTAGACCTCACGCCAGTCGTTGACCCGCTCGGCGACCGGACGGGAGGGCGCGCCCTGGCGAGCGGTGGTGAGGAAGCCACGGGGATCAGCCATGCGCCGCCTCCATGATCGCGTCGAGGACGTCGCGGCCGTCCCGCTCGGCAGCCTCCCGGGCGTCGAGCACCCGTCGGTAGTCGCGCGGCATGATCGAGGCGAAGCGGGCGGCCGAAGCGTCCCAGTCGGCCAGCATCGCGGCCGCAACCGTGGACCCGGTCTCCTCCGCGTGCCGGCCGACCAGAACGCGGATCGCGTCCAGCTCGGACGCGGTCGGGGTCTCGACGTCGACCATTCCGGTGTTCACCCGGGACCGGTCGATGTCGACGACGTACGCGATGCCGCCCGACATGCCCGCCGCGACGTTGCGCCCGGTGGGTCCGAGAACGACGACCGTTCCCCCGGTCATGTACTCGCACGCGTGATCACCGACGCCCTCGACCACGGCAACGGCACCGGAGTTGCGCACGCAGAAGCGCTCCCCCACGATTCCGCGGACGAAGAGCTCACCAGCCGTGGCGCCGTAGGCGGCGACATTTCCGGCGATGACGTGGTGCTCCGCCGCGAACCGCGCCTCCCGGTCCGGCCGGACCACGATCCGACCGCCGGACAGACCCTTGGCCAGGTAGTCGTTGGCATCGCCCTCGAGACGGAGCGTGATGCCCGCGGGAAGGAACGCGCCGAAGGACTGCCCCGCCGACCCGATCAGCGTGATGTCGATGGTGCCCTCCGGCAGCCCCGGACCGCCGGTACGGCGGGTCACCTCGTGGCCCAGCATCGTGCCCACCGTGCGGTTCACGTTGCGAATGGCAAGCTGGGCGCGAACCGGAGCGCCGGTCGAGATCGCCTCGTCGGCGATCGCGAGCAGCTGGTTGTCCAATGCCTTCTCCAGCCCGTGGTCCTGTCCGACCACCTGGCGGCGGGCGGTGCCCTCGGGCAGGTCCGGCACGTGCAGCAGCGGTGAGAGGTCGAGGCCGCCGGCCTTCCAGTGCCCGAGAGCCTCGGTGGTGTCGAGGACCTCGGCACGACCGATCGCCTCGTCGAGGCTGCGGAACCCGAGGGCGGCCAGGTGTTCACGCACCTCCTCGGCGACGTACTCGAAGAACGTGACGACGAATTCCGGTCGTCCGGTGAACCGCTCCCGCAGCGCGGGGTTCTGGGTGGCGATGCCGACCGGACAGGTGTCGAGGTGGCAGACCCGCATCATCACGCAGCCGGACACGACCAGCGGTGCCGTGGCGAAGCCGTACTCCTCGGCGCCGAGCAGGGCAGCGATCACGACGTCCCTGCCGGTCTTGAGCTGACCGTCGACCTGAACCACGATCCGGTCCCGCAGGCCGTTGAGCAGCAGCGTCTGCTGGGTCTCCGCCAGGCCGAGCTCCCACGGCGCGCCGGCGTGCTTGAGGCTGGTCAGCGGCGCCGCCCCGGTACCGCCATCGTGGCCCGAGATCAGCACGACGTCCGCGTGCGCCTTGGAGACGCCCGCCGCCACGGTTCCGACCCCGACCTCCGCGACGAGCTTCACGTGTATCCGCGCTGAGGGGTTGGCGTTCTTGAGGTCGTGGATGAGCTGGGCCAGATCCTCGATCGAGTAGATGTCGTGGTGCGGCGGAGGTGAGATGAGCCCGACACCCGGCGTCGAGTTCCGCGTCTGCGCGACCCAGGGATAGACCTTGTGACCGGGGAGCTGTCCGCCCTCGCCGGGCTTGGCGCCCTGCGCCATCTTGATCTGCAGGTCGTCGGCGTTGGTCAGGTACTCGGATGTCACGCCGAACCGACCGCTGGCGACCTGTTTGACCGCGCTGCGCCGCTCCGGGTCGTGCAGTCGCTCGGCATCCTCGCCGCCTTCGCCGGTGTTCGACCGGCCGCCCAGCCGGTTCATCGCGATCGCGAGGGTCTCGTGCGCCTCCTGGCTGATCGAACCGTAGGACATCGCACCGGTCGAGAACCGGCGCACGATCGCCGACACCGGCTCGACCTCCTCGATGGGCACCGGCGAGCGGCGCCCCGGTGCGAAGCGGAACATTCCGCGCAGCGTCATCAGCCGCCGGGACTGTTCGTCGACCCGCGTCGTGTACTGCTTGAACACGTCGTAACGACCGGCCCGGGTGGAGTGCTGCAGGCGGAACACCGTCTCGGGGTCGAACAGGTGCGGTTCGCCTTCGCGGCGCCACTGGTACTCGCCTCCGGTCTCGAGCCGCCGGTGCGCCGCGGCCACGCCACCGGGCGGGTAGGCCCCGACGTGGCGGCGCCGCACCTCCTCCGCGAGCACGTCGAGCCCGACGCCCCCCAGGCGTGAGGTGGTGCCGGTGAAGTACCGCTGGACCAGGTCGTTGGCCAGCCCGATCGCCTCGAAGATCTGCGCGCCCGTGTACGAGGCGACGGTCGAGACGCCCATCTTGCTCATGACCTTCAGGACACCCTTGCCGAGCGCCTTGATCAGCCCGGCGACAGCCTGCTCGGGTTCGACGTCCCGGAGCAGCACCCCACCCCTGGCCAGGTCCTCCACGCTCTCCATCGCGAGGTAGGGGTTGACGGCTGCGGCGCCGTATCCGATCAGCAGCGCCACGTGGTGGACCTCACGGACGTCACCCGCTTCGACCACCAGGCCCACCTGTGTCCGGGTCTTCTCCCGGATCAGATGGTGGTGAACGGCGCCGGTGAGGAGCAGCGACGGTATCGGGGCGGACGTCACATCTGAGTTGCGGTCGGAGAGCACGACGATGCGAGCACCGGCCGCGATCGCCGCCGACACCTCGAGACAGATCTCCTCCAGCCGCCGGCCGAGCTCGCTGCCGCCGCCGGCCACGCGGTAGAGACCCCGCACGACGTGCGTCCCGTAGCCGGGCAGGTCGCCGTCGCGGTTGACGTGAATGATCCGTGCGAGCTGGTCGTTGTCGATGACCGGGAACGGCAGCACGACCTGCCGGCACGATGCCGGAGCCGCCGCTAGCAGGTTGTGCTCGGGGCCGATGGTGCCGGCCAGAGAGGTCACCAGCTCCTCCCGGATCGCATCCAGGGGCGGGTTCGTGACCTGGGCGAACAACTGGGTGAAGTAGTCGAAGATCAGCCGCGGCCGGTCGGAGAGGGTCGCGATCGGCGTGTCGGTGCCCATGGAGCCGATCGGTTCCGCTCCGGCGCGCGCCATCGGGGCCAGGAGCACGCGGAGCTCTTCCTCGGTGTAGCCGAACGTCTGTTGGCGCCGCGTGACGCTGGCATGGGTGTGGACGACGTGCTCCCGTTCGGGCAGGTCGTCGAGGCGGATCAGCCCTGCGTGCAGCCACTCGTCGTAGGGTGCTGCGGCGGCCAGCGTCGACTTGATCTCGTCGTCCTCCACGATCCGGTGCTCGTCGAGGTCGACGAGGAACATCCGGCCCGGCTGCAGCCGGCCCTTGCGCACGACGGTCGCCGGGTCGAGGTCGAGGACACCGGCCTCGGAGGCGAGCACCACCAGGCCGTCGTCGGTCACCCAGAACCGGCCCGGACGCAGCCCGTTGCGGTCGAGCAGACCCCCCACCCGCGTGCCGTCGGTGAACACCACGCACGCCGGGCCGTCCCATGGCTCCATCACCGTGCTGTGGAACTCGTAGAACGCCCGCCGACGGCGGTCCATCTCGGTGTGGTTCTCCCACGCCTCCGGGATCATCATGAGCATCGCGTGAGCAAGGCTCCGGCCACCGAGATGCAGCAGTTCCAGCACCTCGTCGAAGCTGGCCGAGTCGCTCGCCCCCGGCGTGCAGACCGGGAACAGGCGGGACAGGTCTCCGGGAATCAGGTCGGTCGCGAGCTGCGACTCACGGGCGCGCATCCAGTTGCGGTTGCCCATGACGGTGTTGATCTCGCCGTTGTGTGCGATGAACCGGTACGGGTGAGCGAGCGGCCAGCTCGGGAAGGTGTTCGTCGAGAACCGCGAGTGCACGACGGCGATCGCCGACGCGAACCGGCGGTCGGACAGGTCCGGGAAGAACGGCTCCAGCTGTCCGGTGGTGAGCATGCCCTTGTAGACCAGCGTGCGCGAGGACAGGCTCGGGAAGTAGACCGGCGTCTCCTGTTCGGCCCGCTTGCGCAGGCAGAAGGCCCGCCGGTCCAGTTCGATCCAGCTCGGGCCGCCTGCACCGTCATCGTGCGCGCGGTCCGCGGCGACGAACAGCTGGCGGAACCGGGGCATGGTCGACCGCGCGGTCGCACCGAGCAGTGCCGGCGCCGTGGGGACGTCGCGCCAGCCCAGCACCGTGAGCCGCTCCTCGGCGGCGAGCTCGCCGATGCGGTCCATGGTGGCCCGTTCGGCCTGGTCGTCGTCGGGGAGGAAGGCGAGCCCGACCGCGAAGCCGCCCGCCGGCGGGAGCTCGAAGCCGGCGACCTCGCGGAGGAACGCATCGGGCACCTGGACGAGCAGGCCGGCGCCGTCACCCGACTCCGGCTCCGCGCCCGACGCACCGCGGTGCTCGAGGTTGCGGAGGGCGGCCAGGCCCAGGTCGACGATGTCATGGCCGGCGTCGCCGGTCAGCGTGGCGACGAAGGCGACGCCGCAGGCATCGTGCTCGAACCGAGGGTCGTAGAGCCCCTGAGCATGATGGTGGTGGCGCATGGGCACTCCCGTCGTCGGTTCTGGCGGCGGGTGCGAGGGACTGCGTTGGCCCTGCGCGGTACGGCGGAGCCTGTTGGACCGAGCTCGTCAGCCGAGCCCGGCTCCGACCAGGTTGCCGAAAGCATACGTCAGGGCGGCGGCCGTGGACCCGAGGACGAGCTGGCGAATCCCCCCGTACCACCACGGGCGCGACGTCAGGCGGGTGACGGCCGCGCCGGTGAGGAACAGCCCCAGCAGGGAGACGACGACGGCCGGCCACAGCGTCTGTGCCCCGAGGAGATACGGCATCACCGGCACGAGCGCACCGACCGCGAAGGCGACGAACGACGACGCCGCGGCCAGGCGCGGCGACGGCAGGTCGCCGAGCGTGACGCCGAGCTCTTCACGGGTATGGACATCGAGAGCGCGGTCCGGGTCCAGATGCAGCTGCCGCGCGACCTCCTTGGCGAGCTCGGGTTCGAGGCCCTTGGCGACGTACATGTCCGCGAGCTCCCGCTCCTCGGCGTCCGGGTTCGTGCGTAGCTCCTCGCGCTCGAGGGAGATCTCGGCCTCGGCCAGCTCCGCCTGCGTGGCGACCGACGTGTATTCGCCGGCAGCCATGCTGAACGCGCCGGCGGCCAGCCCGGCCAGCCCGGCCAGGATGATCACCGACCGGTCGACGCCGCCGCCGGCGACGCCGGCGATGAGCGCGAAGTTCGACACCAGCCCGTCCATGGCACCGAAGACCGCCGGGCGCAACCACCCGCCGGTGACGTCCGCGTGCTCGTGTCCGACTCGTGAGGTCCCGTGGGTCATGGGTTCCTCACCGGTCAGCCGTCAGAGCGTGGCACGGCCGGCTCGTCCTCGTTCGCCGGCTCCGCGGTCGCCGAGGTTCCACGCAGTTCCTCCGGTGCCTCGCGGCCGGGACGCCGGCGGGCGGAGACGACGATGTAGACGACGGCGCCCACCAGGACCAGCACCGAGGTCCAGACGTTGATACGCAGGCCCAGCACCTCGCGGGCCGGGTCGACCCGCAGGTACTCGATCCAGGTCCGGCCGAGCGTGTAGAGGGCCACGTAGAGGGCGAACACCCGCCCATGGCCCATCCGGAACCTCCTGTCCGCCCAGATCAGGACCAGCGCGACCCCGATGCACCACAGCGACTCGTAGAGGAACGTCGGGTGGAACGTCTCGACGTCGGCGAACCGCTCCGGGCGGAACTGCCGGTCGATCTCGACCGCCCACGGCAGATCGCTCGGGCCGCCGAACAACTCCTGGTTGAACCAGTTCCCCCAGCGCCCGATCGCCTGGGCCAGGACGATGCCGGGCGCCAGCGCATCGGCGAGCGCCGGCAGTGGCACGCCGCGTCGGCGCGCGCCGATCCAGGCTCCGACCGCGCCGAGCGCGATGCCGCCCCAGATGCCGAGACCGCCCTGCCAGATTCGCAGCGCCTCCAGCGGATCGCCGCCCTCCCCGAAGTACAGCTCCCAGTCCGTGGCGACGTGGTACAGCCGCGCACCGACGATTCCGAACGGCACGGCCCAGATGGCGATGTCGCCGACCACACCGGGTTGGCCGCCCCGTGCCATCCACCGGCGGTTGCCCAGCCAGATCGCCAGCACGATGCCGGCGAGGATGCACAGGGCGTAGGCGCGCAGCGGCACCGGGCCGAGGTGCCAGACCGATTCGGCCGGGCTCGGTATCGATGCAGGCACGGCCAGCTGAACCGACACCGGAACGGAGGTGAGCACGGCCCGACGCTACCCGGGTCGTCGCACGACTCAGGCCGCGGCCTGCTCGACGGCGGCGCGCACACCGTCGGGCGTCAGCTGGTCGGCTTCCAGGGTCTGACCGTCGACGACGATGGTCGGAGTCGCGGTCACGCCGGCGTCGTGCTGGCTGGCCGCGACGTTGGACACCCACCCGTCGTAACTGCCGTCGGCCACGCACGTCTCGAACGCCTCTCCCGTGACCTCCGCCTGCTCACCGAACGCGACCAGGTCGTCGACAGTGAACCCGCCGGTCCGTTCCGGGGGCTGGTTCTCGTACAGGACGCGCAGGTACTCCGCCGGCCTGCCCTCGTCGACGGAGCACCCGAACGCGTTGGCCGCGCGCTCGGACTCCTCGCCCAGGAACGAGAGCGGGTGGTAGACGAGCCGGGCGCTGCCGTCGGCCACCAGCTCGTCGAGCGTCGGTCCCGAGGTCAGCTCGAAGTCGCGGCAGAACGGGCACTGGAAGTCGATCCACAGGTCGACCGTGACCGGTGCCGACGCGTCGCCGACCACCACGCCCCCGTCCGGCGCGGAGACTCCGGTGGGTACTGCCGCTGCGTCGTCAGCGGAGGGGCGACTGGCCAGCACCGCGATGACGACGGCGAGGACGACCACGACGACACCCGCGATCACGCCGAACCGGATGAGCTGCTCGCGCCGGCGCTGCCGGCGGGCCTCGGCCTCCCGCAACTTCCGGGCCTGGGCACGGATCGCCGCCTTGTCACGGCTCATCGAACCGGATCCTCCAGGTGATCACGTCTCGTCCTTTCAACTCACCGCCCGGCGAAGCGGTTCCCTGCCTGACGGACACCGCCGGCGAGCTCGCCCGCCAGCTCCGCGACCGCCGAGACACCCGACGCCTCGCCGTGGGCGTCGAGCAGGCGCCGCACGAACGCCGAGCCGACGACGACGCCGTCGGCGAAGGAGGCAACTTCGGCCGCCTGGTCTCGGGTCGACACCCCGAGGCCGACCGCGACCGGCAGGGTGGTGGCCACCCGCGTCCGCGCCACGAGCGTGGCTGCCGCGTCGCTCACCCGGGCACGGGCACCCGTGACCCCCATGGTCGACGCGGCGTAGACAAACCCCCGGCAGGCCTCGACGGTCAGCGCGATCCGCTCGTCGGTCGACGACGGCGCCACCAGGAACACCGTGTCCAGCCCGTGACCGCGAGCGGCCGGCAGCCACTCCGCGGCTTCGTCGGGGATCAGGTCCGGAGTGACGACGCCGGATCCACCGGCTGCCGCGAGTTCGCGGGCGAAGCGATCGGGTCCGTAGCGGGCGATCGGGTTCCAGTACGACATCACCACCGCGGGCGTCCCGGCCGACGCCACCTTCTCGACCGTCCGGAGCACGTCGACGGTGGTGGTCCCGGCGCGCAGTGCCGCGTCTACGGCCTGCTGGATCGTGGGCCCGTCCATCAGCGGATCGCTGTACGGCAACCCGACCTCGACGACGTCGACACCCGCGTCGGCCATCGCCCGCAGAGCGGCGACGGCCCCGGCGGCCGTCGGGTAGCCGGCCGGAAGGTACCCGACCAACACCGCCCTGGCCTCGGACCGGGCCCGTGTGAACGCTGCGGACAGGCGCGAGCCTCCGGCCTCAGTCATTCCCCGCCACCAGGCCGAACCACCGGGCCGCCGTGTCGACGTCCTTGTCGCCACGTCCCGACAGGTTGACCAGCACGACCGCCCCCTCGCCGAGCCGCCGCCCGAGCCGCCGGGCTCCCGCCACGGCGTGGGCGCTCTCGATCGCAGGGATGATCCCCTCGGTCCGGCACAGCAGGCCGAACGCCTCCATCGCCTCCGCATCGGGGACGGCCTCGTAGCCGGCCCGGCCGGTGTCGTGCAGCCAGGCGTGCTCGGGCCCGACCCCGGGGTAGTCGAGGCCCGCAGAGATCGAGTACGACTCGACGGTCTGACCCATCGCGTCCTGCAGCAGGTACGACCGCGCACCGTGGAGCACTCCCGGCGAGCCGCCGGTGATCGTCGCCGCGTGCCGCCCGGTGCCGATCCCGTCACCGCCGGCCTCGAAGCCGAACAAGCGCACACCCTCGTCGTCCAGGAACGGGTGGAAGATGCCCATCGCGTTGGATCCGCCGCCCACGCAGGCGGCGACGGCGTCGGGCAGGCGGCCGGTGAGGTCGAGCACCTGACTGCGCGCCTCGAGCCCGATCACGCGCTGGAAGTCGCGCACCATCAGCGGGAACGGATGCGGACCGGCCACGGTGCCCAACAGGTAGTGCGTGTGGTCGACGGTGGCGACCCAGTCGCGCATCGCCTCGTTGATCGCGTCCTTCAGGGTCCGCGAGCCGGTGGCGACGGACACGACCTCGGCGCCGAGCAGGCGCATCCGGGCGACGTTGAGCGCCTGCCGGCGCGTGTCCTCCTCGCCCATGTACACGACGCACTCGAGGCCGAGCAGCGCGGCAGCGGTGGCCGTGGCGACACCGTGCTGGCCGGCCCCGGTCTCGGCGATGACGCGCCGCTTGCCCATGCGCCGGGTCAGCAGGGCCTGTCCGAGCACGTTGTTGATCTTGTGTGAACCGGTGTGGTTAAGATCCTCCCGCTTGAGCAGCACCCTGGCCCCGCCCGCGGCCTCGGCGCCGAACCGGCGCGCCTCGGTCAGCGGGGTCGGCCGTCCGCTGTAGTCGCGCAGCAGACCGTCGAGCTCGGCTGCGAAGGCGGGATCGCCCCGCGCGGCCAGGTACTCGCGGTCGAGCTGGTCGAGGGCGGCGACCAGCGCCTCGGGCACGAACCGGCCGCCGTAGGGTCCGAAGTGGCCGCGGACGTCGGGAACCGCCGTGCTGGTGTCCGCCGCCCCGGCGGTCACGACCGCCCCTGGCGCAGCGCCGGATGGGCGCCGGCGGCGACCAGGTCGGCGACGGCCGTCCGCGGCTCCTTGCCGGTGACCAGGCTCTCCCCGACCAGGACCGCGTGCGCACCGGCGCGCGCGAGCTCGATGACGTCGCGAGGCCCACGGACACCGGACTCGGCGACCGCGACCGTCCCGTCCGGGATCAGCGGCGCCAGCCGCTCGAACGTGCCCAGGTCGACGGCGAGAGTCGCAAGGTCGCGGGCGTTGATGCCGATCAGACGGGCGCCGGCGTCGACCGCCCGGTCGATCTCGTCGGCGGTGTGACACTCGACCAGCGGCGTCAGTCCGATCGACTCCGCCCTCTCGACCAGCGCGACGAGGGCGTTCTGCTCGAGCGCCACGACCAGCAGGAGCGCCAGGTCGGCGCCGCAGGCGCGCGCCTCCCACAGCTGGTAGCTGGTGAGGATGAAGTCTTTGCACAGGACAGGGGCCTCGACGGCGTCGCAGACGGCCTTGAGGTCGTCCAGGGTGCCGCCGAACCGGTGGCGCTCGGTGAGCACGCTGATCGCCGCTGCTCCGCCGGCCTCGTAGTCGCGCGCCAGCGAGGCCGGATCGCTGATCTCGGCGAGCGCACCCCGGGACGGGCTCGAGCGCTTGACCTCGGCGATCACGGACACGCCGGGCGATCGGAACATCGGCATGGGATCGCGCGTGGGCGGCTGACGGGCAGCCTTGGCCTTGAGCTCGTCGAGGGAGACCCGCTGCTGGCGTTCGGCGAGGTCGGCTCGAACGCCGTCCAGGATCTCGTCGAGAACGCTCACGTTCCCCCTTCGCCGTCAGTGCTGGCCCCGGACCTGGGGTGCGCCGGTCGCACCAGGGTAGCCACGGCGCCGGGACGGCATTCGCGGCCCCCCGACGGCACCACGCAGAATGTCTCCGTGGACACGCTGGAGTGCGGTCATGTGGCGTACGCCGGATCTCGTCGTGTCTGCCGCCATCTGCTGGCCGAAGAGCCGCCAACGGTTGTCGATCTATTCACGGGCGTGGGCGTCGACGACGGCCTCGGGTGCGAAGCGTGCGCCGACGATCCTGACCGGACGGCTCTGAACTCGGAGCATCCCCGGGCAGCACCCAGCGGGTCCTCCGGCTCCTGCATCGACGCGTCGGTGCAGCTTCCCAGCCACCTCGGTGATCCCGTGGCGCCCGAACGCCGGACCAGGAGGCGAGCGGCACGGTCGCGCCGCGGCCGTGCGCTCAGGTGCACAAGCCTGCTGAACCCGAGCGACCGGGCGCCTCGACGCCGTACCCGACGCCGCGCACGGTCCGGATCCGCAGCGCCTCACCCAGCTTCGCGCGAAGCTCGGCGACATGGACGTCGACCGTCCGGGTTCCCATGGCCGCCGGATAGCCCCAGACCTCGCTCATCAGCTCCTCGCGGCTGAAGACCCGGCCCGGGCGGCCCATCAGGTGGGCGAGCAGGGCTGACTGCAGGGCGGTGAGCCGAATCTCGCGGCCCGCGGCCACGGCGCACCTGCGGGCGACGTCGAGAGTCACGCCGCCGACGGTGACCGGCGGGTGGTCCTGACCGGGCCGCCCGGCGCCCACGGCCTACCCGTCGCGGTCCGGAGCCGGCGTGGTGGACGCCGCCGCCTGCTGAGCAGGCAGCGGCTGGCCCATGCCCATCATCTGCATGACCTTGCCGACGATCGCACCGAGCACGACGAGACCCACCCCACCGATCCAGAACAGCGGCCAGTTGAGCTGGATCACCGCCACGGCTCCGACGACGAACCCGATCAGCATGATGATGACGGCGGTCCACCCGGCCGGCGTGTTGCCGTGGTCGTTGTGGTTCCGGTGCTCGGCCATGCGCTCCTCCTGGGCGGTCGGGCTCCTGCCCATTGTGCCCGTTCCGCCGGACCTGCGGGGCAACGGATCAGGAGGTGGGGTCCTCCCCCCGGTCCATCGCGTCCCAGGTCTCGCGCCCGGCCCGTAGGTCGGACGGATCGCCGGCCGCGGGCGGGTCGAGCCGCGCCGCCCGGCGCTCGTAGCGTCGTCCCAGCGCCGGCCAACCGGCGCCGCGGATCAGCACCGCCAGACCGGTGCCGGCGATCAGCACAGCGGCGGCCGTGGCGAGCACCGCCCACGCGGGAGCGGTCTGCACACCCGTCACGTCGCCGCCGCTCGAGCCGACCCACTGCGCGGTCCGGGCCGTCAGGTCGGTCGTGACGACGGCCGCCCACCCCGCCGTGACCAGGCCCGCCGTCGCCAGCACCGCTCCGACCAGCCGCCGGCCGGTGCGACGGGTCGCCGGGACGGCGACGACGGCGGCCAGCGCGAGCAGCGCGACCGCAGGACCGAGTGGGACCAG
>Ga0299914_10000206_pt1 | contig 35014 bp, 32 predicted proteins | sample RVTome_10_FD_201361 | JGI IMG/M metagenome (GOLD analysis project Ga0299914, IMG submission 201361) | Soil microbial communities from uranium-contaminated site in the Upper Colorado River Basin, Wyoming, United States - RVT153D57 (version 2) ... | reverse complement strand
CCCGCGTGAAGCCGTGCAGCACGCGCAGGGCGTCGCCGTCGAGCACGTACAACCCGACGCGGTCGTCCGGACGGACCTGTTCGAGGTACTTGATGACGTGCGCCCGGGCCTGCAGCTGGTGCTCGTAGCGGGTGTTCAGACGGTCGAAGAGGATGAGCGTGACGCCGGTCGCGCCGGGGCCGTCGAGGCGATTGCTGTACGTGTCCGGACGGCCGGCGGTCGTGGCACGAATCGCGCTGTCCTCCACCAGGAAGAGCGAGACCGTCTGTTCCCGTCCATCCTCGAAGATCTGGAAGTCGGCAGGGGTCAGGCCGTGCACCGGGCGGCCGCGGTTGTCGTGCACCACCACACTGACGCGCACGAGACGGGCGCCGGCGCGGAAGGTCTGGGGCTCCTGGCCGGGCGCAGTTCTGGCCGAGACGGCGGAGAGCCCGCAGAATGCGGCGGCGAGAGCGATCGGTAGTCCGTGTCGCACGAGTCCCTCCGTCCGGAGGGCAGGCTGGCCGGACGATCATACGGCAGAACGGCTGGTTACCGGCTCTCCGGCCCTTCGCGCGCCCACGCACACAGCGCATCGCGGGCCGGCGGGCTGACCCGCGCGCTTCGGTGGACGAGCAGGTAGGACCCGAGGGGCATGCTCCGGTCCTCGACCAGCTCGCAGGACTTCTTCAGCAGCCGCGCGGCTTCCGCCGGCTCGTACCCCGCCCAGTCGCTGACGTTGAAGTGGCTCCGGCCGTGATTGACGTGGTCGATGACGAACCAGGAGATCGGGGCGACATGGCTGTACCACGGCCAGCGCGTGTCGTTCGAGTGGCAGTCGCGGCAGGCGGCGTCGAAGGTCCGCGCCACGTCGGGAGGCATCGGACGGAGCGCCACCAGGGTTCTCGCGGGATCGATGGGTGGATTGGTCCGGGCCGGCCGAACGGATTGCGCGCACGCCAGCAGGACGAGGAGCGCACCCGCGCCCCAGCGGACGATCTTCCGCATCGCTGACCTCGATTAGTCGCTATCCACTGAGCGCTATCCGCTGACCGCGATAGCCTGTCGCGCAGGCCTGAAAGGCCTGCGCGACGCCTTGTCCGGCAGGTCCACGTCGCGCGATCTCGGTCCGGGCGGAGCGCGGACTACGGACGGCGAAGAGCGGACAGCGGAGAGCAGACAGCGGAGACCGGAACGCGGCAAGCGAGAGACGTCGACGTCACCAGTCTTTCTTCCACAGCCGCCACCAGGTGGTGCTGTCGAGGCCCAGGCTGTTCCACCACGCATCGATCGCGCGGCGGTCGCCGGCAAGCACGGCGGCGCGCGTGACGCCCGCCGGCGGCGGCGCCAGCACCGCCATGCGATCGTGCACGCGCAGGCGTTCGTCCGCGGCGCCCCGCTGGAGCAGGTGCCACAGCGTGAGCGCGTCACGGGGCCGGGCATCCGCCAGCACCGCGTCGAGCGCGGCCTTGCGGCGCGGATCGTCCGGATCGCCGAAGTCCAGCACCTCGAGCGCGCCGCCGAATCCGGCGGGCGCGTCCTCGTAGCGCGGCGTGCCCGGCCCGATCCCGGGCCTCGTCGCGCACATCGCGCCTTCGGGAATGAACGCCTCGCGGCCGGCGTGCTCGAACCCCACCCAGCCGTGCGTCACGCGCAGGAAGCCGGCGCCGTCGGGCCGGACTTCCAGCGTGTAGGCGCAGCCGAGATCGATCGCCACGGCCGACGGCGTGTTCACGAAGAAGAACTTCGGCGGCGCCCAGATGCGCGCGTGGATCGTGCCCTCGGCGAGCGACATCCGGTGCTCGCGGGCGCGCGACTCCACGAGCTGCACGCGCGTGTTCGGCTCGACGTCCACGACGCCGATGTGCCCCGCCGCCAGGCGCGCCCGCGATCGCCCATCCGTCGTCAGCCATCGTCCCACGGCCAGCCGCGCGGACCCCTGGACGATTTCGTCCGCCACGCGCGGCGTGCCCGCGAGCGATTCGACCGCCCAGCCGATGCGCGGCTGGATGAGCGCGACCCACGCGAGCCCGCAGGCGGCCAGCAGGACGAGCGCGGCAGCCGCGGCGGAGGCAACCCGCAGCCCCCTCGCGGCGCGGACGCGCCAGCTCGTGCCGTCCGGTGCGTCCGCGGCGGGTGCACGGGACGGCAGCGCCGCGAGGGGCGCGCCGTGCCGCAGCGTCCCGAGCAGCGTCTCGAGCCGGACGATCTCGACGTCCGGCTCGCCACCGGAATCCCAGAGATAGTCGGGCTCGCGTTCGATCGTCATCGGTGCAGTTTCTCCCGCAGCAGCTTCATCCCGCGGTGCAGGTTCACACGGACCGACGCCGGCGTCAGGCCGGTCTGTTCGGCAATCTCCGGCCCCGTCAGTCCCTCCACGAGCCGCAGCACCAGCGTGTCGCGATAGGCCTCGGGCAGCGTCCGGATCGCCGAAAGCACGCCGCCGGCTTCGAGCGCCGCCGCGGATGCATCCGCGACGGCGAGGTGATCCGGCAGGGGTTCGGCGCGCTGCGTCCGCCGGTGGAAGTCGATGGCCCGGCTGCGCGCGATCGTCGTCAGCCACCCGCCGAACGCCGCCGGATCGCGCAGGGTGTCGAGCCGTCGCCAGGCCGTGAGGAACACGTCCTGGACGAGGTCGTCCACGTCCTCGCGGCTCGCGCCGGCGCCGGCCCGCGCGAGCAGCAGCCCGTGCACGAGCCGGCCGTAGCGTTCGTAGAGCCGCGCGAACGCGACCTCGTCGCCGGCGCCAGCCTGGCGTACCAGAACGGCATCCTCGGAGGCATGGTCCGGCCCGAACCGGTTCGCGGCGACGACCAGGCCGGCGCCCGCGGCGATGTCCATCTGCGGGGGAGGACGGTGGCGGGTCACGGGGTGTTAACGCGGCTCCGGCCGTGAAGGGCGGCGGATCGCCCCTGACACGATGCCACAGAGGCGTGCGGCGGGCCAAGCCCGGCTGGGAGATACGGAGTCGAGGGAGAGGAGATGGCGGAGGGGTCGGAGATTCAACACGAAGGAGCGGAGTAACGGAGGAAAACGGAGGGGCCGGGTGCTCCGCAGCAGCCCGAGTTGGCCGTGTCCCTCCGTTTAGCTCCGTTGCTCCGTTCCTGCTCAGAAAATGCGGACCATTCCGCAACATGTTGTGGCTTGGTGATTCGGCCTACACAAGGCCAGTTTCATGATACGGGGTGAGCCCCGGGCTCATGACGACTCCGTGTGAAGATCTCCGTTCCCTCCGTCATCTCGTCTCCCTCGACTCCGTTGCCTCGATCAGGCAGCCGCGCCGCGGAGGGCCCGAAATCGTGTCCAATTTGCGGCCCTCCAGATCCACGGGCTGGACCTCAGGAAGAAGACCTATCAGGTCACCGCGTTCGAGGAGCTGCGGCAGCGCCTGCGCGAGGCGCAGGAGCAGGCGCAGCGCGACGCGGAAAAACAGGCGGAGCGCGGCGGGGAACCGCGAGCCCGCCGACTTCAAGTTGAAGAAGTAGGGATCGGGAAGCAGAGCGCCCGTCCGCGGCGCCCGCTCACGCGCGCTCGGCGCTGGGCAGGAGGACGATGAACCGCGTGCCCTGCGGCTCGTTCGGCTCGACGTGGATTCCGCCGCCGCTCTGCTTCACGATCCCGTACACCATGGACAGGCCGAGCCCGGTGCCCTGGCCCGACGCCTTCGTCGTGAAGAACGGCTCGAAGATGTGCTCCCGGATGCCGTCCGGGATCCCGTGCCCGGCGTCGGCCACCGTGAGCGCGACGTACTCGCCCGGCGGGATGCCGCGGTGGTGGGCCGGGCTGTCCTCCGTGACCACCTTGTTCGCCGTCGCCAGCTCGAGCCGCCCGCCCTCTGGCATCGCGTCGCGCGCGTTCGTGCACAGGTTGATGACGACCTGTTCGAGCTGGCCGGGATCGGCCTTCACGCGCCAGAGCCCCGGCGCGAGGTTCACGGCCAGCTCGATGTGCGACATCAGCAGCCGCGAGAGGAGTTGCTGGAGCCCCCCGATCACCTCGTTCAGGTCGAGCTGCCGCGGCTGCATGACCTGCTTGCGGCTGAAAGCCAGCAGCTGGCGCGTGAGCGACGCGGCCCGCTCGGCGGACCGGCGGATCTCCTGGAGGTCCGCGCGGCGCGGGTCGTCCCCCTCGAACTGTTCCAGCAGCAGATCGACGTAGCCGAACACGGCGGTGAGCACGTTGTTGAAGTCGTGGGCGACGCCGCCCGCCAGCCGGCCCACGGCTTCCATCTTCTGCGCCTGCCGGAGCTGCTCCTCGCTCCGGCGGAGCGCCAGCCGCGAGGCGGCGCGCTCGGTCGCGTAGCGCAGCGCGCGCGAGAGCAGGTGCACGTCGGTGCTGCTCTTGAGCAGGTAATCCTCCGCGCCGGCCTGAAGCGCGGCGATCGCCAGCGCGTCGCTCTCCTCCGCCGTGAGCACCACGATCGGCATGTCGGGCGCGGCCTGCAGGATCCGCCCCAGCGTGTCGAGCCCCGAGCTGTCGGGCAGCCCGAGATCCAGCAGCACGACGTCGAAATCCTCCGCCGCGCCGTCGAGGATCCGGCTCGCCTCGCGCAGCGTGCGCGACCGCCGCAGCACGGCGGGCATCGACGTCGCGCGAAGCTCCGCCTCGATCAGCGCAGCATAGGGATCGTCGTCCTCGACGAGGAGGATCCGGATGGGCGGCGCGCTCTTCTCGGTCGTTGGCACGGTTTCAGGTATCCTATCGCACATCGTCGAGCGCCAGACTGCAGGAGGCACGATGCGGAAGCGTGGAAACGGGTCTTCACCGGCGGCTGACCAGGCGCGGCGACGGTTCTTGAAGGCGGTCCCGGCCGTCGTGGCGGGCGGCCTGGCGACGCCGGCGCTGGCGCGCCAGCAGCCGCAGCAGGACGATCTGCGGATCTCGAAGGAGACGCTCGACTGCGGCGAACAACTCCTCGGCGTGGACTTCACCGACGCCGACCAGGAGCAGGCGCTGCGAGGCGTCAACCGCAACCTGGAGGCCTTCGAACGGCTTCGCGCGCTCGAGATCCCGCTCGATACCGAGCCGGCGGTGACGTTCAGGCCTTACCTCCCGGGGAAGGCGCCCCGGCCGGGCGCCACGCCCGGCGCGCGCATCGACGTGCGGCTCCAGCCGCCGGCGGCCCGGCCGTCCTCGATCCAGGATGTCGCCTTCCTGCCGGTGACGGCGCTCGCGCCGCTGCTGCGGCGCCGCGACATCACGTCGACCGATCTCACGAAGATGTATCTCGAGCGCCTGAAGACGATCGGCGGGCGCCTGAACTGCGTGGTGACGCTGACGGAGGAGCTGGCGCTCGCGCAGGCCGCGCAGGCGGATCGGGAGATCAGGGCCGGCCGCTACAAGGGACCGCTCCACGGGATCCCGTGGGGCGCCAAGGATCTCCTCGCCACGAAGGGCATCCCCACGACGTGGGGCGCCGGCCCGTACGAGCACCAGGTATTCGACTACGACGCGACGGTCGTCGAGCGGCTGTACCAGGCGGGCGCGGTGCTCGTGGCGAAGCTGTCGATGGGCTCGCTCGCGCAGGGGGATCGCTGGTTCCGCGGGCAGACGAAGAACCCGTGGAACCCGGACGACCCGCAGCGCGGCGGGTCGAGCGGTTCGTCGGCGGGCCCGGGCGCCGCCACGGCCGCGGGGCTCCTCGGCTTCTCGCTCGGAACGGAGACGCGCGGATCGATTATCTCGCCGTCGGCGGCCAACGGCGTGACGGGGCTCAGGCCCACCTACGGGCGCGTGAGCCGCCACGGCGCGATGGCGCTCAGCTGGACGATGGACAAGATCGGGCCGATGTGCCGGTCGGTCGAGGACTGCGCGCTGGTGTTCAACGCGATTTACGGCCCCGACGGCCGGGACGACACCGTCCTCGACGCGCCGTTTGGGTGGAACCCGGACGTGCCGCTCTCGAAGCTCCGCATCGGGTACATCGCAGTCGAGTTCGAGCAACGGCCGCCGACGGGCGGCGGCCGGGGAGGCGGGCGCGGCGGCGGCCGCAGCGGCGTCCCGCCCGAGGTGGCGCGGCGGCGCCGGGAAGAACAGCTGAAGGCGCTGAACGCCGCCCTCGACGTGTATCGCCAGGCCGGGGCGACGCTCCACCCGATCGAGCTGCCCGGTACCGAGATCGCGAGCACGATCGGCTTCATCCTCGCGACGGAAGCGGCCGCCGCGTTCGACGATCTCACGCGCAGCCCGGAGATCCGGGATGCCTCGCTCAACACGTGGCCCAACACGTTCCGGACGCACCGCTACGTGCCGGCCGTGGAGTACATCCGCGCGCAGCGCGCCCGCACGCTGCTCGTGCGCGAGATGGACGCGCTCATGTCGAAGTACGACGTGTTCCTCTCCCCGAACGCGAGCGCCAGCCTCGGGCTCACGAACCTGACCGGGCATCCGGCGATCGCGCTGAAGGCCGGATTCGTGGACGGCGCGCCGATCGTGCTGATGATCACGGGACGCCTGTACGACGAGGCGACGCTGCTGCGCGCCGCGCTGGCCTACGAGCGCGCGACGAAGTGGCACACGATGAATCCCGATATGACATAGCGAAACGTGCCTGGTGCCAGGTGCCGCGTGCCAGGATGCCAAGCCACGGGTTCTGAAGAAGACCTGAACTCGGCCGAAGCGCGAACCCGGACCACGAACCACGGGCCACGGGCCACGGAACGCTATAATTTTCTGTTCCGCGCCGCCGCCGTCGGATGAGCCGGCGCGCTTCCAGGAAAGGACTTCATGGCCCTCCAGCCAGGCACCTACGCGCACTTCGAGACGACCCACGGGTCCTTCACCGTCCGGCTCTTCGAGAAGGACGCGCCGCAGACCGTCGCCAACTTCGTCGGGCTCGCCGAGGGCTCGAAGGAGTGGAAGGACCCGGCCACCGGCGAGCGGAAGACCGAGCCGTTCTACGACGGCGTCATCTTCCATCGCGTCATCGTCGGGTTCATGATCCAGGGCGGCGATCGCCTCGGGCAGGGCACGGGCGGGCCCGGCTACACGTTCGCCGACGAGTTCCACCCTTCGCTGCGCCACGACCGCGCGGGGATCCTGTCGATGGCCAACGCGGGGCCCAATACCAACGGCAGCCAGTTCTTCATCACGCTCGGCCCCACCCCGCATCTCGACAACCGGCACTCCGTGTTCGGCGAAGTCGTCGAGGGGCTCGACGTCGTGAAGCGCATCGGGTCGGTCCAGACCGGACGCGGCGACCGCCCGGTGACGCCGGTAACGATGGATCGCGTCCGCATCGAGCGGGTGTCGTGACGCTCGACGACCGGCAGTCGGTGGACGCGCTGCTGCCGGTCGTCTATCAGGAGCTGCGCCGCCTCGCCGGGGCGTATCTCCGGCGTGAGAAGCCCGGCCAGACGCTCCAGCCCACCGCTCTCGTCCACGAAGCGTATCTGCGCCTGATGAAGGACCGGCCCGGCCGCTGGCAGAACCGGGCGCACTTCTGCGCGATCGCGGCGCACGCGATGCGCCAGATCCTCATCGAGCGGGCGCGCGCGCGCAACGCGCAGAAGCGCTGGGGTGGCCAGGCGCGCATCACGCTGGACGAAGCCGTCGCCGGCAAGAGCGGACAGTCGATCGATCTGCTCGCGCTCGATCATGCGCTCGAGCGGCTCGCCGCCCTCGACGCCGAACAGGCCCGCATCGTCGAGCTCCGGTTCTTCGGCGGGCTGACGGTGGAGGAAACGGCGGAGGCGCTCTCGATCTCGCCGGCGACCGTCAAGCGGCACTGGGCGGTGGCCCGGGCCTGGCTCGCGCGGGAGCTGGAAGGCGCACCCTGAGTGCCGGACCTCTCTCCAGAGCGGTGGCGCCGGATCACCGAGCTGTTCCATGACGCGCTCGAGCGTGAGCCCGGCGCGCGCGAGCCGTTCGTCCGCGAGGCGGCGGCCGAAGACGAGGACCTCGCGCGCGAGGTGCTGTCGCTGCTGGCCAGCCATCCGTCGAGCGGTTACCTGGAGGAGCCCGCCTGGGCGTTCGCGGCGGACCTGCTGGAAGACGACGAGCCGCTGCGGCCGGGCGAGACCATCGGAAAGTACCGGATTGCCGGCGAGATTGCCCGCGGCGGCATGGGCGTGGTCTACCGGGCCGCCGACGGGGTGCTCGGCCGCCAGGTCGCGCTGAAGGCGCTGCCGCCGGAGTACGCGAACGACGCGGGGCGCCGGGAGCGGCTGGTACGCGAGGCGAGGATTGCCGCGCAGCTCAGCCACCGCGCGATCGCGACGGTGTACGAGCTGGTTGAAGCCGGCGACAGGCTGTACATCGCGTCCGAGCTCGTGGCGGGTATCACGCTGCGGCGCGAGCTGGCCGACGGCCCGCTGCCGCCGTCGCATCTCCTCAGCACGCTCATCGAGATCGCCTCCGCGCTCGCCGCGGCGCACGCCCGCGACATCGTCCATCGCGACCTGAAGCCGGAGAACATCATCCGCAGGGAAGACGGCCAGATCAAGGTGCTCGACTTCGGTCTGGCGCGGACGACCGCGCCCGCGGATGGCACGACGTCGATGCAGCTGACCGAGCCGGGCACCGTCGCGGGGACGCCCGGGTATCTCGCGCCCGAGATCCTCGACCGGCGGCCCGCCGATGCCCGCTCGGACATCTTCGCGTTCGGCATCCTGGGATGGGAGCTGGCGACCGGGCGGCATCCGTTCGGGACGGATCCGCACGCGCAGATGGCGCGGCTGCACGAGATCAGCGCGGGCGCCGAGCCGCCGCTCGACGAATCGCTGCCGATGGCCGGGCTCGAGCGCGTGCTGCGCCGATGCGCCGCGCGCGCGCCGGAAGACCGCTATCAGTCGGCCGAGGCCCTCGTCGACGATCTGCGATCGCTGCAGCGATACGATTCGCAGCCGGCGGCGCGGCCGGGTCGTCCGGGACTCTGGTGGTGGCAGTTCCACCAAACCTCGATGGCCGTCGTGGTCGCCTCCACGCCCGTGTGGGGCTGGATCGCGCGGCGCTGGATTGCGGTGCCGCGCGGCACGTGGGTGTTCCTGCTGATCCTGGGGCTCGCCACGGCGTCGGTCACCCTGCGGCTCAACCTGCTCTTCACCTCGCGCGTGCACCCCGGGATCTTCCCGGAACACCACCGCCGCCTCTCGCGATGGGTCGCCTGGCTCGAGGGCGCGCTGTGCCTGATCCTGCTGTGGAGCGCCGCCGCCATCGGCGTGGCAAGCGAGGTTCCGGACACGCACGAGGCCATGGCCGCCCTGTTCGTGGCCCTCGCCATCGTGATTGCCGCGTCACTGGCGATCATCGAACCCGCCACGACGCGCGGGGCGGGCCTGAAGGGCCCCTGACCCCGGACTCATTGCCATTTACCATTCCATTTACCATTTACCATTTACCATCCGGCCGTCATGTTTCACCGGCCGGAACGTGCCCCGCTGCTCGAGGCGAGCAGATCCTCGAGCAGCCGCACGACCGTGTCTGGTTCGAACGGCTTTGCGACATGGCGCTGGAAGCCGGCGGTTGCGGCGCGGGCACGGGTGTCCTCGTCTGCCGTGAGCGCGACCGCCACGCGCGGGGCGCGCGCCCCCAGCGCCTCGTTGATGCGCGCGAGGAACCGCTCGCCCGCCGCCTCGGTGCCCGCCGGATCGCAGACGAGCGCGTCGGGCAGCATCTCGGCGACGGCCGTGACCGCCTCGGCGGTGACGGCGGCCTGGACACTCGCGCCAGCCGCGCGGAGCGCCGCCGCCAGGGTCTCACGGACCTCCGCGTCGTCGTCCACGATGACGACCGTGTAGCCGGCGAGGCCGCCGGTCGGAGCCGGCTCCGCACGGGTGAACCCCTCCGCGTCGGGCGCCCGGACCGGCAGCCGCACGGTGAACGTGGCGCCGCTGTCGCGTCCCTCGCTGTCGGCCTCCACCACGCCGCCGTGCATCTCCACGAGGTGGCGCACGATCGAGAGCCCCAGGCCGAGCCCGCCGTAGGTCCGTGTGCTCGACGCGTCGGCCTGGCGGAAGGTCTCGAAGACGCTCGGCAGGAACTCGGGGTCTATCCCGATGCCCGTGTCGGAGACTTCGATTTGATCGAAGAGCGCCTCGCGCCGCAGGCCGATCCGGACCACGCCGCCAGCCGGCGTGAACTTCACGGCGTTCGACAGCAGGTTCCAGACCACCTGCTGAAGCCGGTCCGGGTCGCCGACGGTGACGAGCGGAGACGAGCCGAACTGCCGTTCGATCGCGACCCGCCTGGCCTCGGCGACCGGCCGGAGGGAGTCCACCGCCCCGTCCACGATGGACACGAGATCGACGCTGCGCATCTCGAGGTGGAGCTTGCCGCTCACGATCCTGGACACCTCCAGCAGATCCTCCACGAGCCGCGACTGGACCTGTGCGTTCCGCTCGACCTTCTCGAGCGCGCGATCGATGCCCGCCTCCGGGACCGCGCTGGCGCGGAGCAGCTTCGTCCAGCCGAGGATCGCGTTGAGGGGCGTGCGCAGCTCGTGCGAGAGCGTGGCCAGGAACTCGTCCTTCAACCGGTTGGCCTCCCGCTCGCGCACCAGCAGCTCGGCGCGCTCCTGTTCGGCGCGCTTGCGCTCCGAGACCTCGTGGCGCAGATCCTCGTTGGCCTTCGACAGCTCCGCTTCGCGGAGCTGAATCCGCTCGAGCATGCGGTTGAACGCGTCCACGAGCGCGCCCAGCTCGTCGTCGGTGGTCCTCGCCGCCCGCAGCGAGTAGTCGCCGCGCGTGGAGACCTGCGCGGCCGTGCGCGCGAGCCCGAGAATCGGCTCGGACACGAGCGTCTGGAGCCGGGAGGAGAGAACGAAGCCGACGCCAGCCGCCAGCACGAGCAGCGCGAGCACGATGAGCGCCTGGACGCGCTGCTGCTGCCAGATCATCCCGAGGCCGCTGCGAAGGTACAGCGAGCCGGTGAGCCTGCCCTCCCGGCGGTACGCCTCGACCACCTCGAGATCGTTCAGGTGGAAGGCGGACCCCTCGGGGGGCGCCGACGCCTCGCAGGGCGGCCCCGCCGCCGACGCGGGGAACTGCACGAACAGCGATCCGTCGGGTTTGTACAGGCACGCGACCTCGAGGTGCGGGTTCGAGCGGAGCGGCCGGAGCGCCTCGTTCGCCGCGTCCACGTCGAGGAAGTCGATCGTGATCGCCGCGCTCTCGAGCGCCAGGCCCGCCTGGGTCTCGAGATCGCGCTGCACCTCGGCGCGCGTACGGAAGTAGTCCGTCAGGAGGTAGCCGGCGCTCGCGAGCAGGAGCGCCGTGATCGCCGTCAGCATGATCATCGCGACCAGCTTGTGGCGGATCGGCAGCGCCTGGAAACGGCCGGACCTCATCGAAGCGTACTCTCTCGCACGCGGCGTGCCACGCGGACCAGCTTCGAGCTGACCACGAGCTTCGCGCGCGACGCCGCGCCCAGATGAATGTCGAACCGGACCCGCCCCTGGTCCACCTCGAACAGCACCATCCCGCCGCGGTCGATGAAGTCCGGCGTCTCGCCCACCGTCAGCACCGGACGGCCGGCGGTAACCGCCAGCAGGGCCGACAGGCGCGCCCCGGCCTGGCGCCCGACGAACAGGATGTGGCAGCGCGCGAGCGCCGACGCCGGCGGCACGACGAACTCGATCGGCCGGCCGTGAACCTGCTCACCCGTGACGAAGCTGGCCGCCCGGCGCGTGAAGTCCTCGTCGGCGATCACGCACAGCCGGAACGGCTCGGATGCTCCGGCGAAGGCTTCGGGCGGCCACTCGATGTACCTCGTGAAGTTGTAGAGGAAGGCGGCCTTGATGTCGCGCTCCGTCGCCTGCTCGCGCATCCCCGCGATGGCCGGGCCTGCGAGCGGCCAGGCGATCGCTGGGAGCACGAGGAGGACGACCCGGATCAGAACCGCCATAGGGACCGCAGGTGCAGGGCCCGCTCGAACTCGTAGCGCGGTGAGCCGGGATAGAAGAGTTCCCCCTGCCGGTCCTTCAGCAGGTTCTCGCCGATGAGGGACAGCTCCCAGCCCGGACGGAGCCGCCATCCCAGGCGCACGTCGAGCTCCGTCCAGCCCGCCAGCCGGGGCGCCGGCCGGCTCGAGATCGCCCGAAGGAAGCCGTCGAGCTCGAACCCGTGCGGCAGGTCGAGATACGACCGGATCTTGAACAGATGCGACGGATCGATCGCCTCGAACCTCCCGCCGGTCGTGTCCCGGCTCCCCGGGTCGGTCGAGAAGTCTTCGTAGAGATAACTGTAAGACGCGTGCAGGCGCCAGCGCTCCGCCGGCTGGAACGAGCCGGCGATCTCGATCCCGCTCGTCACCGCATTCAACGAGTTGCGCAGCGTCACCGGCGAGCCGGACGCGGCCGGCGGCTCCTGGCTCCGCAGGTCGTCGTACCGGTTGGCGAACACCGCCAGGTCGAGCGCCGCGCTCGCGTGCGGCTGCACCCGGTAGCCCGCCTCGTAGGCGACGACCGACTCGGAATCGAAGCCCTCGCTGCCGGAGAGGAGCACCTGCTGCGTGGCCGGATTGACGATCCGGAGGTCGGTGTCGAACCGCGTCGGCAGCCGCACCGCTCGTGAAACGGCGGCCCACGCCGTGTCGCGCGCCGTCCGCCGCCACCTCACGCGAACCGTCGGCTGCAGCTCGAGCCCCGTATAGTTGTTCCCCTCGAACTTCGATCCGGCGATCAGGAACAGGCGATCGGGCCGCACCGCGATCTCGTCCTGCACGAAGAACCCGACGAGGCTGTTCGTCCGGTCCTCGGGATCGAAGAAGAAGCCGGCGACGCCGGTGTCCGTCCCGGCGCTCACCCGCGCCTGCCCCCCGACGATGACGTGATGCCTCGACCCGACCTCGAGCGCGTGCTGGGCGTCCACCTCGAACGTGTCGCGCGTCTCCTCGAACTGCTGCGGGATACGGCGCCGCGTGCGGTCGTAGTAGGCCTGTCCCGTGAACCTCGCGCCGGAGCGGAAGCGCTTCGTCACGCGCGCCATGAGGTGGCCGCCCGCCAGGTCCCCGTCGTCACGGTTCAGGAGCCCGAGCTGGCCGCGATAGACCTCGCCCTGGAGCGACCACGACGACGGCTGCCGGTCGTCGGTGTCCAGGCGGAACCCGGCGTGACCCATGGTCGCCTCGTTCCCGGCCTCGGAGCCGGTCGCGACGTTGGCACCCGCCCCTCGCTGACGGAACTTGCCGTAGACGCGGTAGTCGGCGCCTCTCCACGCGCGGCCGCCATGGCGGCCGCTCACGACGGGCAGCTCGTCGGTGCCGATCGTGATTGCCGCCAGCGACCCCCGCGTGTCCGCCGCACTCTTCGTGATGATGTTGACGACGCCGTTGACCGCGTTCGCGCCCCAGGTGGCGCCGCCGGGCCCGCGCACGACTTCGATGCGGTCGATATCGGCGAACACGGCGTCCTGCACTTCCCAGAAGGTCCCGGAGAAGAGCGGCGAGTAGACCGATCGGCCATCGAGGAGCACGAGGAGCTTGTTGGCGGTGCTGATCTGGAAGCCCCGCGCCGTGACGGCCCAGCTGTGCGGGTTCACCCGCGCGACGTCGACCGCGTCGGCCAGGCGCATCGCGTCGGCCAGCGTCGTCGCGCCGGATCGCTGGAGATCGATGTCGTGGATGACCGACACCGCGGCCGCGACGTCGCCCCGCCGTTCGGGCCGGCGCGACACCGACGTCACGTCGAGCTGGGCCAGCTCCTCCAGCGTCAGCCGCTTGAGATCCTGGGCGACCATGTCGGCTTCGGGGGAGGGAGGCTGCGCACGGGCGGGCGCCGCGGCGAACGCCGCCGCCACGACAGCGGCACAGATATATGTCGGCATGCGGGTCGCTGGCATCGACACAATCGTTCCGTCAGTCTATCAGGAAGCAGGACCGTATCCAGACAGGCGGCGCCGCACTGGACGGGCTCGTGTGCCTGTTTCTTCTCCAGCTCGACCGCACCCTGGCTCGGAACGCGAGCGGCCCGATATCAGGGAATGCGATCGGCGAGCAGCGCGATGCTCAACGCGTAGCTGTGCGAGCAGTTGTACTGGAGGAGCGCTTCGTAGTTGCGATACCCGAGGTAGTAGCGCGTGCCGGCGGCGATGAGCGACGCGGACATCTCCGCCCTGGGCAGGGCCGCTCCCGACGCGGTGCGCAGGCCGAGGGCGCTCCACTCCCGCAGGTCCATCGGCACGGTCATCGTCCGGACGGCGCGGCACCCCTCCGTGCGCCGGGGCAGCGCCGCGATCTCCTCGCGCGCGGCCCGGGGGACGCGCACCTCGCGGCCCCAGCGCTCGCCCCCCGTCCATCCGTGCTGCTGGAGGTAGTAGGCGATCGAGGCGAACACGTCGGCGCGCGAGGACCAGATGTCGCGGCGGCCGTCGCCGTCGAAATCCTGCGCGTATTTCAGGTAGCTGGACGGCATGAACTGCGGCTGCCCGAGCGCGCCCGCCCAGGATCCCTTCAGCCGTTCCGGCTCGATGTCGCCGCGGTCGAGGATCTCGAGCGCGCTGAACAGCTCGCGCCGGAAGAGGGTGGACCGGCGTGGATCGTAGGCCAGCGTCGCGAGCGTCGGGATGGTGGGTCGCACGCCGGCGAAGCGGCCGAAGTTGGATTCGAGCCCCCAGATGGCCGTGACGATCCGCGGCTGGACGCCGTACTTGCGGCCGACGGCAGCAAGCAGCGAGCGATGCTCGCCGTGCAGCCTCGCGGCGGTTCGCACCGTCGCCCGCGTCAGCCTCCGCGCGAGGTACGCATCCAGATCGAGCACGAACTCCGCCTGCGTGCGATCGCGCTCGAGGATGCGCTCCACCGGCTCGAGGCCGTCGAGCGCCGCTCCGATGGTCTCGGGCCGGATGCCGCGGGCGACCGCCTCGCGGCGCAGCTCCTTCAACCACTGATCGAACGGAGGCGGGGTTTCGACGGGCGCCACGGGCGGCGGCTCCTGCGCGACAGCGCTGACGGAGAGCAGCAGGAGGACCAGGAGCCCGGTCGTGAACCGCATAACAGATTTTACACGGACCACGGAGGACGAACTGCGCACTACGAGTCAGAATCTCACTGAATAAATCAGTTTGAAGTTCCTCCCCATCTCGGGCACGAAATCCTTGATGAGCGACAGGTGGTTCCGATACAGCTCGTTCGTGGCGTTCTCGAGCCGCGCGGTAATGGTGTTCACCATTCTGTCGTTCCCGAACGAGTACGCCGCGAACAGCTTCAGCAGCGTGTAGCCGTCGGTCGGCGTCTCCTCGCCGAAGACGCGGCGCTGCCGTGCCACGGCGACCAGCTCGCCGCCGGCCTGGAACGCGCTCGCCTGGTAGCGCAGGCCGCCGCGGAAGCGCGCGGGCGGGATACGCGGCAGCGGGCGGCTGCCGTTCCGCAGCTCGCCGCGCACGAGGTCGAAGCCGATCTCCGCGACGACGCCGGGGGCCACTTCCACGTCCGCATGCGCCTCGACGCCCTGCAGCAGGCTATCGGCCGCGATGAACTCGATGAACGGGAATTCGCCGTGGCCGTGCCCCTCCTCCTCTTCCTCGGGCTCGTCGTGCCCGAACCGTTCGTCGAACTCTTCCTCGCTGATCGGGTTTCGGACGATGTAGTCGTCGAGGCTGTTCCGGAAGTACGTCAGCTCGCCCGAAATCCGCCGATGACGCCACCTGACCGAGGCGTCGAAGCCGAGCGCACGCTCCGATCCGAGATCCGGATTGCCGATCTCGAAGGCGAAGTTCCCGGGGTGCGCCCCGAAGAAATACAGCTCTTCGAGCGCCGGGTTCCGTGAGGCGTGCGCCAGGCTGAAGGCGAACGTGAGCCGATCCCGGGCCGCCGCGGGCCTGATCAACAGGCCGACCGAGCCGGAGCCGTCGGTGAAGTCGCGCGCGGGAAGACCGCCGTCCGGTGCGAACGTCGCGTGATTCAGGCGGCCGCCGAACTGCAGCGTGACATGGGGCCAGGTGAGCTCTTCGTACGCGAAGACGGCGAACGAGCGCTCGTCCACCGGAGGAGAGAGCGCCTCCTCGCCGGTCGCGCTGAAGGCCCTTCCGAAGATGGCGGCGCCGACGGTTCCGGTGAGCAGGCCGATCGGCCTGTGGCGAGCCTGGAGGTTCACATCGACGCTGTCGTTCTCGAAGGCCGTCCCGACCTCGTCGCCCTCGAGCTCCTCGTGCCGGTACTGCCGGTACCCGACGAGCAGGCGCACCGCCTCGAATGGCCCGTGCAAACCAGTCGCGCCGGTTCGAAGCCCGAGCATGTGCCGACGCGGCGTCAGTTGAATCCGCCCTTCCTCGATGAAGGGCACGCCGTACTTCGTGTCCTCGTACCCGTAGCTGGCGCCGGCATACCAGGGATCGCCGGTCCACGCAATCCCCAGTGACCCGGATCCGCCGCGGGACTGCGTGTTCTCGATCTCTCCTTCCGGCGTGCCGGCATCGCCGGATCGCCGTCCGCTGCCCGAGGCGTGGACCGCCCATCGGTTGTTGCCCCAGAGCAGATCCGCGGCGCCTCCCCCCTCGGCTGCGGCAGTGCCCAGATCCAGCGTCACGCCGCCGCTGGCGCCGTTCACCGGATCGGTTGGGATTGCGTTCGAGATGACGTTGACGAGTCCGCCGATGGCATTGGCACCATACAGCAGCGTCGCGGGCCCGCGGACCACCTCGAGTCGGGATGCGCCGGCCGGATTGACGGTCACTCCGTGATCGCCCGACTGGCTGGAGAGATCGCCCGTCCGCTGGCCGTCCTCGAGGATCAGCACTCGATCGCCGTCGAGCCCGCGAATCACCGGCCTGGCCGGACCCGGGCCGAACGACCGCTCCGCCACGCCGGGCTGGGTGGACAGCGTCGCACCGACGGTGCCCTGCAGCTGCTTCGAGAGATCCTGGCCTGCCAGGACCGAGGTCGGCTGGTACGATTCGAACTGGCTGCGGGCGTCCGGACTGACGGACACGACCTCGCTGTAGTGCAGCTCCGGATCGACCGGAACATCCAGCGTCACCGGCGATCCGTTCACCCGCAGCTCGGCGCGCGCCGGCATGAAGCCCCTGGCGACGACGAGCACGTGGTAGCTGCCGGGCGGCACGCCGGCAATCGTGAAGCCGCCGTCCGGCGCCGACGTGGTCTCGAGCCGCGTGCCCTCGATGAGCACCGTCGCCCCGGCCACCGGCTCGAGGGACACGGAGTGGAACAGCCGCCCGGACACGGTCGCGCCCTGCGCGGACGCGGGCGCGGGCACCAGCCAGGCGAACGCGAGCGCCAGCGCCAGGGCATGGCGGCCGCACGAATACACGGATGTCACCGGGTTCATCTGCTATCCTCCCGAACTCACAACCTGCATCCACGGGGTTCGTCCGCCGGCGCCTGGATGGGCCCGCAGCCGGGCGCCCGACAACGTCGGGCGGCGCCTCAGGCTGCTCGCCCCGCGCGAGGCCACAGGCCGGGAACGCGGGACTGCATCCGGGTTCGACGAACGGGGAACTGACTCAGGAGGAGACGGGCGGCGCCCGGGCGGGCAGCCGGTCGATCGTGGGGCGGCGGCCGGAGGACTCGGCGAAAGACTCGACGAGCTGCCCCGCCGTGAGCCAGATCCCCACACCCGCCGCGCCGCTGAACGCCGTGCGGAACGAGCGCGCCGCGTGGCAGACCTGGCAGTGTTCCGGCCCGCCGACGGCACCCCCGCCGACCACGCCGGCCGCGCCGCCGGCCGCCGGATCGATCAGGCAGAGGACGTCGTCGCCGCGATCGTGCGGGAAGGCGGCGGGCGCCACCCACCCGGCAACGAGCGCCAGCACCGCGACCCAGCGCAGCGCGCGACGATGGGAACGGGCAGGGAGGAACACGATAGAGTCGAGGGTAGCCGCGAGGGTCCCCCGACGTCAAGCGATCCGGGGCCAGGTCGCGATCCCGCGGGCGGGGTCATCCAGAAGCTAGAAGCTGGGCCCGGGAATCGGGTGCCGCGACCGGACCCGGATGGCGATGACCGCCGTGGCAACGATTCCGGTCACGAGCGTGCCGAGAAACCCCAGGAGCGCCTGCCCCATCGGCGTGTTCCCCGCGCTGGCGTCGGCGGCCTGCTGCGCGGCCTGCGCCGGCGGCACGCCCTGCTGCATCAGGACGTCCCGATGCAGGGCTTCCAGCTCCTCGAAGTAGGCCGGGAAGGCCAGCGTCGTGAACAGCAGGGACGCGACGATCACGACCACCCCGGCGACGATGGCGATCATGGTTCCCGCGATGACCTGGCTGCCGTAGCCGCGGCCCTCCTTCGCGGTCCGTCGCAGCCCCCACACCAGCCCGGCGACCTCGATCGGGATGACCAGGAAGAAGAGGTTCAACAACACCGGATCCTTGTACCATCCGGTCAAGCCCATCACGAACATCCAGATCCCGCACAGGACGCCAATCAGCAGGCCCGCACTGAGAATCGCATTCATCGGAGCATCCCCCTTCCCGCGGCACGGGCTGCCGCATTATAGGCCCGCAGCCTCATCCGGCGCCCGGCCTCGATACGGCTGAGTGAACGGCCCTTGCATTCCAGAGGGCGAAACGGCCTCGCAGCCGCTCGAGGCGGGGAAGATTTCGCGAGGCGGGACCGGAGAGAGAGGGGACGGACTCATGGCTGAGACGACGGACACTTCGGTGGGCGGCCTCCTCAAGGGCGCACTTGACGACGTGCGTGAGCTGTTCAGGGAGGAGCTGGCGCTGGCGCGCGCGGAGGTGCGGGCGGAGCTGAGCAAGGTCACGGCCTCCGCCGTGCGGTTCGGCGCCGGGGGCGTGGCGCTCTGGTTCGCCGCCATGTTCCTGTTCGTCACGCTGGCCCTCGGCATTTCGGCGCTCCTGCAGTGGCCGGCCTGGGCCGGCTTCGGCATCGTCACGCTCCTGCTGGCGCTGGCGGGCATCGTGCTGGTGATGGCCGGCCGCAGCTCGATCCGCGACGTGCGGCCCATGCCGCGGACGGTTCACACCGTGAAGGAGAACTTTCGATGAGCACGGAGAATCTGGAGCGGAGCCCCGCTGAAATCGAAGCGCACATCCAGGAGACGCGCGCGTCGCTCGACCGCAAGCTCTCGGCGCTCGAGGACAAGCTGTCGCCGCGCGAACAGCTCGCGCGGGTCAAGGCCCGCGTGGGCCGCCTCGATCGCGATGCCGTGGCCGGGTGGGCGGCAGTGGGCGCCGTGGCCGCAGGGGCCGCGCTCGCCCTGAACGGGTGGCGGCGCTATCACGCCAACGGCCGCGGGCTCCCGGAGGAGGATCTCGCGGACGTCGTGATGATCGACTGCGCCGATCTGCCGCCCGCGCTGTAGCGGCGGTTCGGCAGGGGCGCGATCAGCGTTCCGGGGGCGTGAGCGTCCGGACGGCGATCTGCCCGTCACGGCCGAGACGGCCCTGGTCCACGCCGTTGACGGAGAGGCTGACTCCGCCCGCGTCGCCGACGCGCAGGACGATGACGCGATCCGCGCCGAAGGTCAACGTTTGGTTCGCCGGCACCTCCCGCTCGACCCGCCGCGCGCCGTCCACCATCACCCGCATCCAGACGGGCCGCAGCGTCGTCACCCCGATCCGCAGCGGCCGCGGCTCGGCTGCTGTCGCGGGATCGGGGACGCCTGCCGCCGCCGGGGGGGCCGGCTCTGCGGGCTCGTCCCCGGGTGGCGGGGCGCCTCCCGTGGACGGCGTCGCGGCCGCGGGATCACCAGCCCGCGCGTCGGTGACGTCAGCCGCGCCTCCGCTCCACGGACGCACGAACACCAGCATCAGCAGGATGAGCGCCGCGATGCCGGCGCCGATCTGATAGCGGCGATCCATCCACCAGGCGGGACGCTCGTCCTCTAACACGTCGTGCAGGGCGCGGTAGTCCTTGTAGGGGGATGGCATGGGCTCGCGGCGGACGAACTGGGGAGCGGGGGATGGCGCCGGCTCGGGGATCGTCCGCGGACGGGGCGGATCGCCCGCGCGGTCCGCCGTGCGCGCGGCGGCCTGGATACCCGACGCCGCTTCCAGCTCGTCCAGCGCGGCGGTCCGCTCGGCCTGCGACGCCTCGCGGTTGGTCCGGACGAACGCCTCGAACTCGGCGACCTTCTGCTCCCGACGGGAGCGCGCGCGCTGTATCTGATCGCGGAGCTGCTCGAGCGCCTGGAGTGCCGCCTGCTCGTCGAACTCCTGTCGTGAGTTGTCCATGCAGGTGTAGTTCACCCGTTTCGCCCCCGGACGTCAAGCCGGGCCGGGGCCTCGGTTCGCATCTATCAGTTCTGGCCGACTTCGTGGGCGCAGCAATAGCCCGCCGCGCGGCGGCGCGCCGGCGCTGGTCTGGACGCTGGGAGCAAGACCTGTCGCCCCGGCGCGATACGACTGCGGACCGTCGACCGAGCCGACGACCGCGACCACCGACCAACGACCAACGACTCGGGTTGACGACCGCGACCACCGATCAACGACCACCGACCAACGACTCGGGTTGACGACCGCGACCACCGACTCAACCGACGACCGCGACCTCCGACCTACGACCACCGACCACCGACTGTTATTCCGCACGCAACGACACCATCGGATCGACCCGCGCCGCGCGGCGCGCCGGGACGTAGCTGGCGGCGAGCGCCACGCCTGTCAGTCCGGCCGCGATGGCGAGGAACGTCAGCGGATCCGTCGGCCGCACGCCGTAGAGGAGCGCGGCCATGAAGCGCGTCAGCGCGAACGCCCCGGTGAGGCCCGCGGCCACGCCGGCCAGCGCGACGAGCCCGGCCTGCCTGACGATCAGCAGCAGGATTCGTCGAGGCGTCGCGCCGAGCGCGAGGCGGATGCCGACCTCGCGCGTGCTCTGGCTGACGAGGCACGCGATGACGCCGTAGATGCCGATGGCGGCCAGTCCGAGCGCGAGGAGCGCGAACAGGGTCAGCAGGAGCATCGAGAAGCGGCGGCGGGCGAGCGAATCCTCCACCCGCTGCTCCATCGTCCGCACGTTGTGGAGCGGCAGGTCCGGATCGATCGCCTGTATCTGCCGCGCGGCGGCGGCGGTCAGCGCCCCGGGGTCCGACCCGGCCCGGAGCACGACGTTCATGCTCCGCGCGGGCACCTGCGTGTGCGCGAGATAGATCGCCATCCGCGGATCCGAGTCGAGGGCGTCCTGCTTGACGCGTCCGACCACGCCGGCGACGGTCATCCAGGGAGTCGAGGCGGTGGCGTCGAAGCCCCCGGTCCGGATCCGCTTGCCGACCGGATCCTGGCCGGGCCACAGCTCGGCAGCCATGTGCTCGTCGACCAGCACCACGCGGTGGGTGGACGTCGTGTCGTGTTCCGTGAACAGGCGTCCGCTTCGCAGCGGAATCTCCATGGCCCGGAAGTAGTCGCCGGCGGCGATCCGGATGTCCACGTTGATGAACTTCTCCCCGGGCGCCGGCGCGCGTCCCTCCACCGTGATCGGCCCCCAGGCCATCATCTGGCTCAGGGGCAGGGCCGAGACTCCGCCCGCGGCGGAGACGCCCGGCAGGACGCGCAGCGCCTCCCAGATCCGCCGGTAGGTCTCGAGCACCGGCGCCGCGTCCGGGTACTTCCGCCCGGTCATCGTCAGCTCCAGCGTCAGCACGCGGGAGGGGTTGAACCCCGGCGGCACCTGCTGGAGATGCGCGAAGCTCCGGATCAGGAGGCCCGCGCCGATGAGGAGCATCACCGCAAGGGCGATCTCGCCCGCCACGAGCAGCCGCCGTGAGTTGTGGCCGCGCCCCCAGAGCGCGGCGCTCCCCGACGATCCGCGGGACGAGCCCTTCAGGTGTTCGTGCAGCTCGACCCGGCTCAGCCGGAGCGCGGGGACGAGGCCGAAAATCAGCCCTGCGCCGAGCGTCACGCCCGACGCGAAGAGCAGGACCTCGCCGTCGATCGCGATCTCGCCCAGCCGCGGCACGCTCCTGGCGCCGAGCACCTCGATGCCGTGCAGCGTCCACGTCGCGAACAGGAGGCCGGCGAGGCCGCCGATCGCGGCGAGCAGGAGGCTCTCGGTGAGCAGCTGGCGGACGATCCGCCCGCGGCTCGCGCCGATCGCCGCGCGCACGGCCACCTCAGGCCCGCGCGCGAGCGCCCTCGACAGCAGCAGGTTCGCGACGTTCGCGCACGCGATGAGCAGCACGAACGCGACCGCGCCGACGAGGATCAGCAGCGCGTGCCGCACGCCGCCGACGACGTACTCCTGGAGGGGAACGATCGAGAAGGTCAGCCCGCCGTTGGGCGGGTAGAAGTCCGGGTGGTCGCGGCGGAGGCGGGCGGTGATCGCGTCCATCTCGCGCTGCGCGGCGTCGATGGTGACGCCGGGCTTCAGGCGGCCGATGATGTTGTAGTCCTCGCGGTTCCGGATCCCCGCGGCCTCGGCGGCCAGCGGGAGCGGCACGACGAGTTCCGCGTGCTCCGCGCCGCCGAGCGTCGGCATCACCTCGCGCGGCAGATCGAACTCCGGAGGCAGCACGCCGACGATCTCGTACGGCTGGCCGTTCAGCGTCAGCGTGCGGGTGATGACGCCCGGATCGCCGCCATAACGCCGCATCCACGTGCCGTATCCGAGCACCGCCGCGCCCGTCCGCCCCGGCTCGTCATGATCGGGGCCGAAGAAGCGGCCGAGGACCGGCCGCACGCCGAGCATCGGCAGCAGGTTCGACGAGACGCGCAAGGTGCCGATCCGTTCGGGGTCGCCATCGCCCGTGAGATTGTAGTTGCCGCCGATGGCGATCGCGAGCCCCTCGAATCCGGTGTGCCCGTTCCTGATGTCGAAGTACTGCCCCGTGGAGAACCAGTCCTCCGTGATGCCCAGACCTGGAGATCGATTCCACAGGATCGCGAGCCGCTCCGCCCCGTCGTACGGCAGCGGCCGGAGCAGGAGCGCGCTGGCCACGCTGAAGATGGCCGCGTTCGCGCCCACGCCGATCGCGATTGAGAGGACCGCCGCGAGCGTGAAGCCGGGCGAACGGAGGAAGCCGCGGAACGCGTAGCGAAGATCCTGAAGGAGCGAATGCATGGGCCCGCATTCTACTCCCGGCGGACGCACGTGCCGGGCGAGCGGGACGGCTGGCGGGATCCGGGGTCGGATTGACGGCGGAAAGGCGCCGGCCGCGATCGAGCGGCGGCCGGGCCGTGAAACCGAGGCCTACTTGCCCGCGGGCGGGCAGGGCTCGTTCGAGGACGCCTTGCGAATCACAGTGCCCTCGAGCTCGGGGAGATCGCCGGTCTTCTCGCCAGCCGGGCTCGCCTGCTCGCGAGCGCGCTCGGCGAAGTCCTGCGGATCGATCTTGCCCTCGATCTCCACGCGCTGACCCACGAACTGCTGCAGCCGCTCGTCGTCAATCCCGCGGATCTCGAGCTTCGTCTTCTTCGCGTCGGCCTTGCCGCTCGTGCCGGCGGCCTCGCCTGTCGCCGCACCCGACGTGCCCGTGGCACCGCTGGTGCCCGCGGCCCCGTGGGCCTGCGGAGCGCCCTCGAGGAACTTGACGCCGGTGAGGATGTAGTCCTCCATCACGCCGGCGCGCTCAGCGACGTTGGGCTCGCGGCCCTGGACCGCCTCCTCGCGCACGAGACAGCCCTCGACCTTCACCGTGTGCGCGGCCATCTGCTGCTGTGCCGGTGTCGCGGGCTGCTGAGCAGTCCCCTGCGAAGTGCTCTGCGCGGCAACCGCGCCGCTGATACCGAGCGCGAGAACCATCGCGCCCCCGAATGCTTTACGGCTCATCGTTGTTGACCTCCTCTTGATCATGCCGGGGTCCAGTGCAAGGTCGAGGCCCGGTGCATCGATGAGGTTGAAGCCCGGCGGGTTCGGAGGACCCTCGCGGCAGCCTCGCCCACCCGGAAACACGGCCAGGTTCATTCCCGTAACGCACACGGCAATCGTCACTTCGTGTCGCGGCGTCAAGGGGTGGCGGGCGCTGCCGCCGAAATGGCGAGCCGAGGGGAATGACGTGGAAAACGACCTGACGCCGGGCTTGTCCACCGTCAGGAGGCGGTCGATCGGGTAATTTTGACAGAGTGCGGGGCTCGACCCTCGGACTTGGCCGAGCGTCCCGTCTTCACTGCTCCTTGATCGTCGCCCCCGCCAGCCGGGCAACCGCCGCCAGCGTCGTCTGCGCCGCGTTGAGGCCGAGCCGGAAGTCCTTGTCGCTGAACGTCTCGTAGACGTCCGTCGGCTGATGCCAGTGCGGATCCCAGCCCCGGCCGATCTGCGCGCCGCGCTCGTTCTCGCGCAGGCTGATGGACGCGACGTGATCCTGGAACGACACCGAGTCGGTGCTCTGCATGCGGTTGCCGACCGCAGCCGGGTAATCGGTCGCGTAGCGGTCGTTCGCGTTCTTGAATGCCCACGCGAGCGCCTGGGACGCCGCCCCCATCTTCGAGTTCTCCTGGAACTCGATGTTCACGTCCGCCTCGGGGCGCTGCTCCGGGCTGACCGTGCCGTCCTCACGCGGCATGCCGTGATCGAACATCATCATGTCGTGCTGGATCACGCCGAGCCATGTCGGCTCGGGGTATCGGCCCGATCCCGGAGGATCTTCCCTTCCCTGGAGCGCCAGACGCTGCTCGACATAGGCCTCGCTGCCGTTCAGCCCGGTCTCTTCGTTGTTCCACAGGATGAATCGGATCGAGCGCTCCGTCTGCACGTCGGGCGCGTTGAGCACGCGCGCCAGCTCCATCACGATCGCCGTTCCCGACCCGTCGTCGTTGGCGGCCTGACCGTAGCCGATGCCGTCCATGTGGCCGCTGACGATGTACATCTCGTTGGGATGGGTGGTGCCGATCTTCGTGCAGTAGACCTGCTCGCGGGAGCCGGGAGTGGACGGCTGCATGTTCAACTCGCGGAGCTTCGGATCGGGCTGCTTCTCCGGATCGGTGTTCACGCGCGTCGGACCGCGGAACCCGCGCTGAATCGGCCCGCCGCGGCCCCGGCCGGCGGCCTGGCCCTGTCCTCGGCCGCCGCGGCCCCGGCCCGCCGTGTTCGTCCGCGGCCGGGGCTGGTACTCGTACGTCATCCGCTCGGTGTTGGTGCAGCCGTAGCTCTTCAGCTGCGCCTCGATCCAGTCGATCGCGGCGCGGTTGCGATCCGTGCCCTGACGCCGGTCGCCGAACTGCGTGAGCCCCTGGATCCTGGCCTTGTACTGCTCGAGCTCGAGCCGCCAGACGAGCGAGCGCACGGGATCCTCGGCGTCCGGCTGTACCACCTGCGGCTGCTGCGCGAGGGCGAATGCGGCCGACGCCGCGACGAGGGTCAGGGTCGTTGACGACCAGCGCTGGAAAGACATCTCACCTCCCGGAAGTTCGACGAGAGTCTACCCCAGCCCAGCCTGGATTACCGCAGCCAGACCGAGGCCTTCTTCGCCCACACCGTGTCGCCGTAGCGCTCGGCGAAGCGCTTCCCCGTCGCCGCGAGCGCCGCGCCGTCCCCCGACTCCTTGTACTGCGCCACGCCGGTCCAGTATTGCGCCTCCGGAGCGGCTTCCGTGTCGGGATACTTCCCGAGCACCTGGTCGAACCACTCCCGGGCTTCGGCGAATTTCCCGCGCCCGAACGCGGAGTGGCCCAGCCCGAGCATGAGCTGTGCGAGGAACTCGTCCTTCGGCAGGAAGCCCTCGATTCGGTGCCGCTCCGCCGCTTCGGCGGGATCGATGATGAGGGTCGTCGGCGTCCACTGCGCGTCGAACCGTTGCCCGAGCCGCTTGAACTCGTCAGCCTGCTCGCGGACGTGGGCGCGGACGGGCACGAAGGTGTTCGTGATGAATGCCGCCACATCGGGATCGGGATACACCTCGGCATCCAGCCGAGCGCAGCCCGCTCAAAGGGGTGCGGCACTGAAGTCCAGCAGCAGGTGCTGCTCCTCGCGGCGGGCGCGCTCCAGCGCGGTCTCGAAGTCGTGCGTCCACTCGATCGTCCTCGATTGCGGCATGTTGCCCTCCTCATCCGGCCCGGGCCGCGGCCGCGCCCCCTGTGCCCTGGGCTGCCACGCCATCCTGCAGCGGCCGCGAACAGTCCGCGGAAGGCAGCCCTGGTGCAGCACTTAGCCGCGCTCCGGGTTGACTCCCGCTCGAAGCAAGAACCGGCGCGCCAGGGGCCCCGAGCGGCGCTGGCGGCGGCCAAACTACTGTTCGAGCAATACTTGAGCCGCCCTGAACGGACGGGCTCCGCCCCGGGCCGCAGCCATGTCGGGGTGACGGCAGGGATGGATCGCCATTTGCGCGCGCGTCGGTCATGGCTCCCGACATTGCTCTCGGCCGCTGGCTGGCCTTCTGCGCGCACCCCGTCGCCGCGTGGCGGCTCCTGCCGCTGCCCGGCCGGTTTCTGCTCATGGCGTCGTATGCCGGCGTCAGCTATACCGTGTCACTCGCCGTCATGCTCCTGAGCTGATTCGTCGCACCTCGAGGGAGGCGAGGGGGGCGGACGTCTTTCACACGGAGGCGCAGAGCATCTCCGCTACCTTCGCCCTCCCCGAACCTCCATGCCTTCGCTCCAGAATAGCCGCCGGAACAGGACGCCGCCGCCGGGGGGGTCAGCGCTCGGCTGTGTGGACGGCTGGATAGCCGGGCCCCCCAGGTGAACCGTCGAATCCGCCTGCGGTTCGGCGGCCACACCGGAGTGAGCCGCGGCAGGCTCGCGCGCGATCGCCGCCGCCCCGAGCAGCACGAACCCGATCCAGATCGCATCGGCCACCAGCAGGTGGACGAGCTGCATCCAGACCGGCGCGAGCAGCACCACGTTGAGGAGCCCCAGCCCGAGCTGGGCGATCGTGAGCCAGACCACCGCGCGCGAGAGCGCTGGAGCCCCCGGCAGCCGGGGCCGCGCGTCCCGTCCGCCTTCGTGCGCGCCGTGCCCGGCGCTCCACGGACGGCCTGCTCGGGCGACCCGCGGGGCGAGCCCCACAATCAGCAGCGCCGCGCCCACGGCCAGGACCGGATGCAGCACCCGCAGCCGGATCAGCGCGTGCGACGTCACCGACACGTCGGCCCGCAGCGCCTCGGCCAGCGACGACGAGGGGAAGAGCGTGTCGCCCAGCGCGGCGACGGCGCCGCTGCTGCCGACGAGGAGGAGGGCGGCGCACCCGGCGGCCACCGCGGCGAGCGTGCGCCCGTGGCCGCGGCGGATCGGGCGGCCGCCGCCCGACAGCCACCAGGCCGTCAGCGCGAGCCAGGCGAGCAGGACGAAGGTGTTCAGCAGGTGGACCGCCATGAACAGCGCCCTCGCCGTGCTCGCGTTGTCGGCGACCAGCTCGAAGAGCACGAGGCCGGCGCCGACCGCCGCCTCGGTGAGCATGAAGAACAGCGACAGCGCCGCGCCCGTCCGCGCGGGGTGGCCGTGACGGCACGCCCGCCAGACCCAGGCGACCAGCGCCACGACGAGCAGCAGCGCGATCCCGCTCGTCAGGCGGTGCGAGTACTCGATCAGCGTGGCGGCGCCCGCGCTGCGCGGCAGGATCGCTCCGTTGCAGAGCGGCCAATGGCTGCCGCAGCCCGCTCCGGAGCCCGTCGCGCGGACGTACGCGCCCCAGACGATGACGCCCAGGTTGCAGGCGAGGACGAGCCAGGCGAAGCGCGCCAGCCGGAGCGGAGCGTGTTCGCGCACGGGTACGATCATATCGATCCAGCCGGGGCGCCGCACGCCGTCCGCATGCCCGGTCCGGAACGGCGTGCAGGCGCACACCTCATCCGGCGCTGCCGGTCGCACGCGGTATGATCGTCAGCCCGGTCGCCCGCAAGCGGCCGGACGATCTCCTGGAGCGCTGCGATGAAACGGGTCCACGCCGTCGGTTCCCTCGTGTTCCTGGTCGCCGGAGCGGCGCTGGCCGCCGCCGCGCCGCCGCAGCCGCCGCAACAGCAGACGCCACAGCCGCAGACCGGCACCCGCCAGTACGAACCGAAGCCCGGGCAGCCCGGCAAGGACGTCGTGTGGGTGCCGACGCCGGAGGAGATGGTCGAGCACATGCTCGATCTCGCGGAAGTCTCCGCGCGGGATCTCGTGATCGATCTCGGCTCGGGCGACGGCCGGAACGTCATCGCCGCGGCGAAGCGGGGGGCACGCGCCCGCGGCGTCGAGTACAACCCGGATCTCGTCGAGCTGTCGCGCCGCCGCGCCGCCGAAGCGGGCGTCGCCGACAGGGCGGCGTTCGTGCAGGGCGATATGTACGAAGCGGACGTTTCGGACGCGACCGTGCTCGTGCTGTTCCTGCTTCCCGAGAACCTGCGCAAGCTGATGCCGACGTTCACTGCCATGCCGCCGGGGACGCGCATCGTGGCGAACACGTTCGGCCTGGCGGGATGGACGCCCGAGCGGACGTTCAGGCTCCAGGACTGCCTCGCCTGGTGCGAGGCCATGCTCTACTTCGTCCCCGCGAAGGTGCACGGCTCGTGGACGCTCGGCGACGGCACGCTCGAGATCGACCAGGCGTACCAGACGATCACGGGCACGCTCACGGCGGGTGGCCAGTCGGTGCCGATCCAGGACGCGGCCATTCGCGGCGACGAGATCAGCTTCGCCGCCGGGGGTGTCGTCTACACCGGGCGCGTGAACGGAGATCGGATCGAGGGCACCGCGACGGGCGGCCGCGCGGCGCGCTTCACGGCGACCCGGCAGGCGCGCTGAACGCCGGTGGCCGCGTCGCCGGCTCACTCCAGGCGGGCCGTCGCGCCGGCGGGCACGTCGGCGGCGCCCGCGCGGCCCCCATCGGCCACGAGGAGCACCATCACGCGGCCGGCCGGATCGGGCGCGGCGATGAGCGTCGCGCGGACCGCGCTGCGTTCCCGCGGGCGGATCACGGCCGGCCACCGCTCGCCGCCCGCGCCGGCGGGCAGCGACTGCAGCCTGGCGAGAAACAGATCGCGCTCTCCCCCGAGAAACAGCTGGAACGGCTTGCCGGTGAGATGCCGGTGCGAGACGTTGAGCATCTCGACGGCGGGCGGATTGGCGTCCACCACTGTGCCGTCGCTGTCGAGCAGGATGCAGGGCACCGGCAGCAGCTCGAACAGCAGCTCGGATCGCCGCGAGGCGACGGCGGCCTGCTGCTGGAGTTCGGCCTGCCGCGCGACGGAGTGCTGCAGATCGGTGAGCGTGTGTTCCAGCTCACCGGCGAGGCGCTGAATATCCGAGAGCAGGCGGGTGGCGGAGCGCGCCGGGCTCGACTGCGCGCGCTCCTTCAGCGCCGCGAGCCTGAAGAGCGCGGACCCGAGGCGATCGTGAAGCTGACGTTCGGAAGTTCGCATTGCCGTCGTATAGCTGCATGAATCCCGGCCAGCCTTTTACCATAGCACTTGCGGCGCGGGGCCGGTTCGAAAGACGATTGATCAGCTGGCTCGCGCCGGCGGCCGCGGGCCGCCCGCGACCCACTCCTGCTGTCCTGCTCGTCGTCGAGGCCGAATGGATACACTCATCGACTATTTCGTCCATCTGGACCGCCACCTGACCGAGTTCGTCTCGCTGTACGGACCGTGGATCTACGCGCTGCTCTTCCTGATCATCTTCGCGGAGACCGGGCTCGTCGTGACGCCGTTCCTGCCCGGCGACTCGCTGCTCTTCGCGGCCGGCGCGCTCGCCGCCGCCGGCTCGCTCGACATCAGGCTGCTCATCGTTCTGCTGATCACCGCCGCGATCCTGGGCGACGCCGTGAACTACTCGATGGGGAAGTTCGTGGGGCCGCGCGTCTTCCGCGAAAATCTGGCGGGCTTCTGGGGGCGGGCGCTCAACCGCGAGCACCTGAACCGGGCGCACGACTTCTTCGAGCGCTACGGCGGCAAGGCGATCGTCATCGGCCGGTTCGCGCCGATCATCCGGACGTTCGTGCCCTTCGTGGCCGGCGCGGTCTCGATGACGTATTCGAAGTTCGCCTTCTACAACGTCAGCGGGGCGATCATCTGGGTGGTCGTCTGCGCGGGCGGCGGCTACCTCTTCGGCGAGATCCCCGTCGTCAAGCAGAACTTCTCGCTGGTCGCGATGGCGATCGTGGCCATCTCGCTGCTGCCGATGGCGGTCGAGCTGCTGCGTGCCCGCCGTGCCGCCCCACCCGCTGCGTAGGGGTCAGATCTTGTTTCTTGCAGGATTGACCTCCCTGGAGGTCGATCGTGCGCCTGTGCGGGTGGCAGCGACCCCGTCCGGGGCCTCCCGGACAGACCATCCCCACCCCACGCACCCCTCCGCTCGGCGGCCGCGCTAGTGGCTGGCAGGATGCTGAGAAACGCATCCTGCATGGAAAATGGCAAATGGAAGATGGCAAAACGCCCCAATTCACGGACTCTTTTCCATTATTTTCCATTTGCCATTTTCCATCAGGCCGGCATTCTTCAGCGGCCTGCTAGTCCTCGAGCACGAAGGTCACCATCATGTTGACCTGGTACTCGGTGATGCGGCCCCCCTCCACCCGCACCTGTTGTTCCTTGATCCAGGCGCTGCGGATGTTGCGGAGCGTCTTCCCCGCGCGGGCGAGCCCCTGCTGGATGGCGTCCTCGAAGCTCGTCGATGAAGTGGAACTGACTTCAGAGACCTTGGCGACAGACATGCACAGCCTCCCTGCACACACCAGGCTGCTTACGCAGCCTGGATGGTAGATGGTAAATGGTAAATGGTAAAGGGAAGCTCGAAAACGGGCTGGACCACTTCCCTTTCCCTGGGACACCCACACTGCGACCGGCTGGTCAGAACGACACGCCGCCGCGGATGCCGAACGTTCGTGGGCTGCCCATCTCGCCGACGAACCCGGACGGCGCGAACAGGCCGTACGCGAACGCCACCGGGATGTACCTGGTGTCGAAGGCGTTCCGCACCCAGCCTTCGGCGAAGAGGTAGCGGCCGCGGAGCCCGGCGCGGAAGTTGGCGATCGCGTACGCGTCCTGCCCGGCGGTGTTGGCTTCGTCGTACGCGAATGCGCCGCGGAACACCGCGTCGCCGCGGCCGTAGAGCGTCACGGCCGGCGTGACCGCGCGGGAGAGCTGCGCGCCCACATTCGCGGTGTAGTCGGGCGTGTTCGCCAGCGTGCGGCCGGAGACGTCGACGCCGCCCGAGAGGCTGCCCGACGAGAAGCGCGCGTGCGTGTAGCCGAAGCCGCCGAAGACGTCGATGCCGGCGCGCGGACGCGCGGTCAGCTCGACCTCGAACCCCCGGCTCTTCGCGCCGGCGATGTTCGCGATGTAGAACTCGGCCGGCGACAGCGGATTCGGCAGGTTGAGCTGCAGATCGTCCCAGTCGATGTAGAACGCCGCCAGCGTCGCCGCCACGCGGCCATCGGCCGTGGTCGCCTTCAGCCCGCCTTCGAGATTCCACGTGTACTCCTCGCCGTACGCGTCGCTGCCCGCGGGCGAGACGGGATTGAACCCGCCGGCCTTGAAGCCACGCGCGAGGGACACGTACGTCATCGCGCCGGGCCGCAGCCGGTACGACACGGCGACCTGCGGGGAGAGATTCGAGTAGCTGGCGCTCGTGTCCACCGCTGTCGGCGGCGCGAGCGGCGGATCGTAGAAGGTGTCGAGCACCGCGTCCTTCCGCTCGTGATCGAAGCGCGCGCCGACCGTGACGTCCACGCGCTCGCTCACGCTCGCCGTGCCCTGCCCGTAGACGCCGACCCCCACGTCGTCGAGCGCGGCGCGCGGCGAGACCTGATCGACGGGGAAGCCGACGAACTCCGACAGCAGGAAGGGGGCGAACGTGTTCCGCGCGTCCTGATCGTAGTTCTGGGTGAAGAGGAACACGCCGGCCTGCCAGCGGATCGATCCGAGACCCCCGAGCGCGAGCGCCGTGCCGGGAGCAGAAGCGAGGCGGACCTCCTGCGTGAACTGGAAATCCTGCTCGCTGTTGCGCCGCGTGATGAGCGGCAGCGGCGAGTAGTCGAGGTCGGTGAGATCGTCGGTCTCCCACCGCACGAACCCGGTCGTGGTCGAGAGCGTGACGCGCCGGCCCTCGAGCCGCGCGAGCACCGTCGTCGAGACCACGTCACGATCGGTGTGCCCCTCGAAATCGCGCGCGACGCGATACGGGTCGCGCCGCAGCGACTCGAGATCGTGCAGCGCGTAATCGCCGTCCCGCGCGCGCTCGCCTGAGACGATCACGCGAGCCTCGAAATTCGACGCCGGCGTCCAGAGCACCTGCGCCTTGCCGAACGTCGCGGCGCGGTAGTCGACGTCGTTGCCGGTCATCTCGTTGATCGAGAACCCCTCCCGCGCCGCGTGCCCGAACGAGAGCCCCACGGCGACCTGGTCCCCGAGCGGGCCGGACACCACGCCGCGGACGTCGCGCGAGGAGAAATTGCCGAAAGGCGCCGAGAGACTCCCCGTCCACCGCGTCGTGGACGGCCTGGCGCTGGCCACGTTGACGACGCCGCCGAGCGCGTTTCGGCCGAAGAGCGCGCTCTGCGGCCCCCGCACGAACTCGACCTGGGTGACGTCGAGGAACTCGATGCTCGACGAGTTGGTGTTGAGCTGCGGCACGCCGTCGATGTACGTCGCTACGCCGGGGTTCGCCGGGCTCGACCCGATGCCCCTGAAGATCGGATTGCTCAGTTTGCGCGCCGTGAACTCGTTGTAGAACGTGTTGGGCGCGAAGATCGACGCGCCGCTGACGCTGACGATCCCGGCGCCCCGGAGCAGATCCTGGGGGACCGTGCTCACGCTGACCGGAAGGTCCTGCGGGGGAGCCGGTTCTTTCTGCGCCGTCACCGTCACCGGAGGCAGCGTCACACGCGGCGCGTTCGGATCAGGAGGCTGCGCCGAGGGGGCCTGCCGCGCAAGGACCGGCGAAGCCGCCAGCAGCAGGGCGGCCGCGAGCAGGGCCGCTCGGTTCGACCAGATACGGACAAGCGAGGCTCTGTGCATTCGACATTATGAGATCAACCCGGCGCAGGTTCCATATCGGCTGGGGTGAATCAACCGTGGAAGGGACGAAGCGAGCCCGGGAGCACCAGGCGGCCGGACACCCTCTCTCACCGGGCTTCGCCCTGGCACTCCGGACACTGGACCTGCACGTAGCGCAGCCACTCGACCAGGTCGGCCGGCGCCGGCAGGCGATCCGGCGGGCCGCCCGAGACACGAAGTGGACCTCGCCCCACCGGTCCGCCACGACGACGCCGGGATGCGGCGCGCCAGGCACGCGATCGCGGGTGATGACCACGACCGTGTCGTGAGCGATCAGCTCCGGCATCCGCTCCCGCATCGCGGCCTCGTACGGGCCGGCACCCGAGAGACCTTCATCGGGCAGCAGGACCAGCAGCAGATTCTTCCGCTGCCAGAGGTCGGCGTAGGCGACGTCGCCACCGTCCACCGTCCGGACGCGGAAATGCGGGACCTGCCCGCCCGCCGCGAGCGTTCGAGGTGTCTGCATGGTGGCCTCCTCCCAACCATACACCAGCCCCGCGTCGCGGCGAGCGCCAGCTAGGGTTTCCAGCCGCACTCGCGGCTGGCTTCGAGACGGGGGCGAAGGCCGGCGACGTTGAAGTGCGCGACGACCGGTGCGGCGTTGTGCGGCGTGAAGCCGAAAGCGAGCGCACGGGCGTTCGCCAGCCGCGTGACGAAGGCGGCGCCGTCGGGCGCGAAGAGCGCGTCGTGGTCGGCCGAGTCCGGCCATCGTTCCGCGGACCCGGACTCGCCATCGAACGCGACGCGCACGGTGTGATCGTCTGTCTTCGGCTCGATCTTCGCCGGCGAGTCGGTGAAGACAAACGCCTCCAGCCTATTCGCGCGGCAGCGCACGACGAGGACGGGCGTCACGTGCCGCTGCCAGATCGCGACCCGGTTCTCCGAAGACAGTTCGATCGCGAACGTCCGCCCGTTCGCGACCCACCGGTCCACGTTCGCCGTGCTCCAGGATCTGGTGAAGGCGTGCGGCGAGGACGGAACGGGCGCAGCGGCGGAAACCGATTCGGCCGGGTCTGCGGCGGCGGCGGCGGTCTCGCCGGCCCCACGCGTCATGAGCAGCGCAAAGGTCAACACGCCGGCCGCCATGATCGCGACGGCCGCGGCCAGCACCTCGCGAGGGGACAGCCCGGGCGGGCGTGGCGCGGGCGCGGCAGCCTGCACGACAAGTGCAGCGGGCGGCCTGGCCTCCTCATGGGCCGCAGCCCGCGGTTCGACGGCGTCCGGGTCCTCACCGGCCGGATCGATCGTCAGGGCCACCCCGGCACCGCAGCCGTCGCACACGAGCGCCGATTCCGCGATCTCCAGTCCGCAGGACGCACACCGTTCCATCGCGCACGGCTCCCTTCGGGTTGCGATCGCGGGAGCGGCGGCAAGGGATGTTCCAGAAGGGCCGGCGCGAGGACGGTGCGGTGCAACTGCCTGTCCGCCAGCAGCTTACCGGGTCGGGTGACCCTGGCAGGCCGGGGGCCGGCGGCGGCGGCTCCCGCCAGAAACGAGATCGCCGTCACATCCGTGTCACCGGCCCCGGCCGCCAGGCGATCAGCCCCTGCCGCCCTGTTGCGGTTCTTCGGAGCCGATCTCGATTTTGCGGCCCCGCCGGACCTCCTGCGAGGGCGCCTGCAGGACCACCTCGAGCACGCCGTCCGCGAAGCTGGCCTTCGCGCTGTCCGCGACCGCGCCCTCGGGCAGCGGCACCACGCGGCAGAAGCTGCCGTACGCGCGCTCGCTGCGATACACGCCTTCGCGCTCCTCTTCGTGGTCGTACTTGCGTTCGCCGCGGATCGTGAGCGCGTCCTCGCCGATCTCCACGTTCAGGTCGTCCTTCCTGATCCCCGGCACCTCCGCGCGGACGACGAACTCGTTGCCGCGCTGGAAGGCCTCAATCGCCGGCATCCACTCGGCGCCCTCCTCGCCGAAGCGCGACATCGAGCCGCGGCCGGGCCCGACGCCCCCGAACAGGCGATCCATGTCCTCCTGCATCCGGCGCAGCAGGCCGAACGGGCCGGATCGGAACTCGAACGGATCCCACGCCGCGAGCCCGCGGCCCTGGCGGCCCGCCCTCTCCAGTCCGCCCTCGGTCGATTCCTCGCGGCGCTCGGGCTTGTTGCGTGCCTCTGCCATATGAACTCCTTCCCTTCTTGCGTCTGCGGTCATCGTGGCTGTGCAGCAGTGCATCGCCAGCGGCGATGCGAACTGTCCAAGCAAGCCTGTCACCAGCAGCCCGCGTCCCGACGACGGGAGACGGCGCCCGGGCAACGGGGTGTTCGACCAGCGCGGCGACACGC
>Ga0299914_10000205_pt1 | contig 35042 bp, 33 predicted proteins | sample RVTome_10_FD_201361 | JGI IMG/M metagenome (GOLD analysis project Ga0299914, IMG submission 201361) | Soil microbial communities from uranium-contaminated site in the Upper Colorado River Basin, Wyoming, United States - RVT153D57 (version 2) ... | reverse complement strand
CGTCACGCTTTCGCGCATTGCGCAAGATTCCCCACTGCTGCCTCCCGTAGGAGTCTGGGCCGTGTCTCAGTCCCAGTGTGGCTGATCGTCCTCTCAGACCAGCTACCCATCGTTGCCTTGGTGGGCCGTTACCCCACCAACTAGCTAATGGGCCGCGAGCCCCTCCCAATGCGGAGGCCGAAGCTTCCTTTGGCGAACAGGCTCGTGCCTGTGCGCCACATCCGGTATTAGCCCGAGTTTCCTCGGGTTGTCCCGGTCATCGGGGCAGGTTACTCACGTGTTACTCACCCGTTCGCGGCTTTGCCCCAGGGCAAGCCCTGGTTCGTCGCACCACTTGCATGTGTTAAGCACGCCGCCAGCGTTCGTCCTGAGCCAGGATCAAACTCTCCGTGAAAGTACTGCTACAGAGAGCTGTCATGCCTGGCGACCGCCGGGTACACATACGCGACGGTCGGCATGACGGGTAAATCAGACCACCCGGCGCGCTGGCGCACCGAGTGGATCGGGCTCAAACATCCACAGACCCTCGGGCCTGCGGAGTGCACGCTGCTCAGTTTTCAAAGACCGCTGCGCCTTGCGACGGGACTCGCCGCTATCGCGCATGGGCCAGGCACCGGGCCTCGCCCAGAGGGACGTAGGAGTATAGCGACCCCGCGTCGCCGTGCCTAGACCGGGCCACGCAGGCGCTTGAAGCGGCGCTTGCCCGCCTGCAGGACGCGCCCCTCCAGCGCGGCGGGCGCCAGGTCCAGGGTACCGGACGGGATCGGCTCGCCGTCCAGCCTCGCGCCCCCCTGCCGGATCAGCCGCCGGGCCTCGCTGGAGCTGATCCCGAAGGCGGCCGCCATCAGCTGCGGCAGGTGCACCAGCTCCCCGTTCTCCCCCAGGTGGGGGGTCAGGTCGACCTCCTCGACCTCCTCCGGGGCCTCGTGCCGCACGAAGAGCCGGTCGAAATCGGCCTCGGCGGCGCGCGCGGCGGCGGCGTCGTGGAAGCGCTCGACGATGCCGCGCGCCAGCGCCCGCTTGGCCTCGTTGGGGGGCGCGCCGGCGGGCGGCTCGATGCCGAGGACGAGCCGGAAGTACTCCGGCATCGCCTCGTCGGGCACCCGCATCGTCTTGCCGAACATCTCCTCGGCGACCTCGGCGACGCCGATGTAGTTGCCCAGCGACTTGCTCATCTTCCGGGTGCCGTCGGTGCCGACCAGGATCGGCATCGTCAGGATCGACTGCGGCGGCTGCCCGTAGGCGGCCTGGACGTCACGGCCGAAGAGCAGGTTGAACTTCTGGTCGGTCCCGCCCAGCTCGACGTCGGCCTCGACCGCCACCGAGTCGTAGCCCTGCAGCAGCGGGTAGAGCAGCTCCAGGGCGGCGATCGGGGCGCCGGCCGCGAGGCGCCTCTGGAAGTCGTCGCGCTCGATCAGGCGGGCGACGGTCGTCTGGGCGAGCAGCCCGAGCAGCTGCTCGGGCTGCATGCGCAGCCACTCGCTGTTGAAGCGGACCTCGGTGCGCTCGCGGTCGAGCACCCTGAAGGCCTGCTCCTGGTAGGTGGCGGCGTTCGCCTCGATCTCCTCCGGCGCGGGCAGCGGGCGCTGCGCGGAGCGCCCGCTCGGGTCGCCGACGCGGGCGGTGAAGTCGCCGACGATCAGCACCACCCGGTGGCCGGCCCGCTGGAACTCGCGCAGCTTCTCGAGCACGACGGTGTGGCCGAGGTGGATGTCGGGGGTGGTCGGGTCGATGCCCAGCTTGACCCGCAGCGGGCGCCCGGAGGCGAGCTGCTCGGCGAGCATCCCGGCGGGCAGCGCGTCAACCGCGTGGCGGGTCAGGTCGGAGGCCATCGAGGATCGCAATGCTAGACTGCCGCACTCTCTTGGCGGGCGAACGCAGCAAGCCGCGCCTCAAGAAGCTACGCATCCTCTTCGTTCTGCTGGGGCTCGGCGTGCTGGGGCTCGTATCGACGGTCTTCGGAATGATGATGGCCGTCTCCCGCGACCTGCCGGCGATCTACGACTTCGCCCAGTACAAAGCCTCCAAGAACAGCGAGGTCGTCGACGCCCAGGGCAAGACGATCGGGACGCTGACCAGCAACCAGAACAAAATCCTGCTCAGCTCGGGGCAGATCTCCCCCAACCTCAAGAACGCCGTGGTCGCGATCGAGGACACCCGCTTCTACGAGCACAGCGGCGTCGACTTCCAGGGGATCGGCCGGGCGCTCGTCAAAGACGTCCTCAGCCAGAGCGCCGCCCAGGGGGGCTCGACGATCACCGAGCAGTTCGTCAAGAACGCGCTCGCCGCCCAGGACAGCCGCACGGTCTTCCAGAAGTTCCGCGAGGCGGCCCTCGCCTACCGCCTCGAGCGGCGCTGGAGCAAGGACAAGATCCTCACCGAGTACCTCAACACGATCTACTTCGGCGAGGGCGCCTACGGGATCGAGGCCGCGGCGCGCACCTACTTCGGCGCGGCGCACCCCGGCTGCGGCACCCGCAGCGAGCCCTGTGCCTCGGTGCTCGAGACCTGGGAGGCGGCCACGCTGGCCGGGGTGATCGCCTCCCCCTCGGCCTACGATCCCAAGCTCTTCCCCGAGAACGCGCTCTGGCGGCGCAACCTGGTGCTGGAGAAGATGCACGAGCAGGGCTTCATCACCGCGGAGCAGTACGTCGAGGGACGCCGCCAAGCGCTGCCCTCCCCCGACGACATCGAGCCGCCCAGCCTCGACTCCGAGGCCCCCTACTACACCGCCTGGCTGCGCCAGCAGCTGGTCGAACGCTTTGGCGCGGCGCGGATCTTCTTCGGCGGGCTGAGGATCAAGGCGACGCTCGACCTGGAGCTGCAGCGGGCGGCCGAGGAGGTGGTCGGCTCCTACCTGAGCGGCCTGCCGCCGACCGCCGCCGTGGTCGTGATCGACAACCGCAACGCGGGCATCAAGGCGATGGTCGCCGGTCCGGACTTCGAGGAAAGGCCCTTCAACCTGGCCACGCTCGGGCACCGCCAGCCCGGCTCCTCGATCAAGCCGATCATCCTCACCACGGCGCTGACGCAGGGGATCTCGCCGGAAGCGGTCTACGAGTCCGACGTGCAGGAATTCCGCTTCGGCAAGAAGGGCGGCGAACGCTTCGTCGTCAACAACTACGAGGACAGCTACCTCGGCTCGGCCTCGCTGACGACGGCGACTACCTACTCCGACAACGCCGTCTACGCGCAGGTCGGCCTGGAGAGCATCAGGGGCGGGACCAGGGCGATCGCCCGCATGGCGCGCCGGCTGGGCGTGCAGACACACCTCTCGACCAACCCGGCGATGGTGCTTGGCGGCCTGCGCGAAGGGGTGACGCCGCTGGAGTGGACCTACGCCTTCTCGACCCTGGCCAACGACGGCGATCGGGTCAGCGGCACGCTGGCGCCGAGCCCCGGCGATACGCCCGTCGCCTACACCGAGGTGACCGACGGCGGCGGCGACCTGGTCCCCGGCGGCGACAACGACTCGCGGCACACCCAGGTCGTGCCGCCGGAGGTCGCCGCGCAGGCCAAGGGCATCCTCCACACGGTCGTCAGCAGCGGCACCGGCGTACGGGCCGACATCGGCGACTCCTCGCAGTGGGGGAAGACGGGGACGACCGAGAACAACGGCGACGCCTGGTACTGCGGGGCAACCGAGCCGGTGACCGCCTGCGTCTGGGTCGGCTACGCCGACACGACGACGCCGATGCTCACCGAGTTCTCCGGCGGCCCGGTCGACGGGGGCACCTTCCCGGCGCTGATCTGGGCCGGCGTGATCTCCGCCTGGGAGCGGATCCGCGAGGCGCGGGCGGCCGAGACACAGGCCGAGCGGGACGGGCGAGACGGGGACGGAGACGAGGAGGGCTCCTCGCCGGGCTCGCCGTACGTTCCCGCCGAGCCTCCGGCCGAAGCCGAAGCGACGCCCTCCTCGCCGTCGGGCGACGAGGCGCCGGAAGGCAGCGAACCGGCCGCGCCGCCGGAACCGGCCGAACCCGGCCCCCCGGCGAGCGGCGGTGGCGTCACCGCGGGGTAGCGGCCGGCCGCGGCCGCGAGACGTGCGGGCTGCCCGCGGCGCAGAAGCGCCAGGGGCGGTCGACCGCCTTGGTGATCCCGACCCGCGGTCCGGTCACGACCTCCGGCCGCGGCCCGTCCTCGGGGGGCAGGAGGAGGAACGGGGCGGCGGCCAGGTCGGCGCCGTTGGCGTCGAGGCCCACGCCGAGCGCCTCGGTCAGCTTGCCCGGGCCCGAGCAGAGCTCGCCGTCCGGGCGCGGCCCGCGGCGGGCGCGCATCCGCTCGATCCCGGCGGTCGGCTCGAGCGCGCGGATCAATACCGCGGCGGCCTCCCCCTCCGGTTCGGCGACGGCGTTGAGCAGGCTGTGGATGCCGTAGGAGAGGTAGACGTAGGCGCGCCCCGGCGGCCCGAAGAGCACCGCTGTGCGCGGCGTCAGGCCGACGTGGGCGTGGCAGGCGGGGTCGTCGCGCTCGTAGCTCTCGGTCTCGACCACGACCCCGCCGCAACCCCCGTAGAAGAGCCGGCAGCCGATCAGCTCGCGGGCGACCGCGTGGACGGAGCGCGCGAAGAACTCCGCCCCCAGGGGCTTCGTTGAGGCATTGCCGGGGCCCCGACCCGGGCAATGCCTCAACGAAGAGTCACTCACGCTCCGCGAGCGCCCGTGCGCGGACCGCGGCGAGGGTTTCGCCCGCCCGTTCGATCTGCGCGCCCAGCGCGACAGAGGAGGTGCCGCCCTCGCTCCGCTTGGACTCCAGCCAGCTGGCGCGCTTCAGCACTTCGTAATACTCCTCGTCGAGGTGCTCGCTGCGTGCCCGCAGCTCCTCCTCGCCCAGCCCGGAGAGCGGCTTGCCGCGCTCGATCGCGTCGCGGACGAGGCCGCCGACGATGCCGTGCGCCTCGCGGAAGGGCACGCCGCGCCGCACCAGCAGGTCGGCGATCTCGGTGGCGGCGAGCATCTCGTCGCCGGAGGCCGCCTCGAGCCGCTCACGGTCGAACTCGATCCCCGTCAGCATCCCCGCGGTCGCCTCCAGGCAGGACTCCAGCGTGTCGATCGCGTCGAAGAGCGGCTCCTTGTCCTCCTGCATGTCCTTGCCGTAGGTGAGCGGCAGGGCGTGCATCGTGCCGAGCAGGGCGAGCAGGTCGGCGGCGACGCGGGGGCTCTTGGCGCGCAGCAGCTCGGCCGAGTCGGGGTTCTTCTTCTGCGGCATGATCGAGGAGCCCGAGGAGAAGGACTCGTCGAGCTCGCAGAAGCCGAACTCGCTGCTCGACCAGATGACGACCTCCGAGCCGAGCCGCGAGAGGTGCATCGAGCAGGTCGCCGCGGCGGCGAGGTAGTCGAGGGCGAAGTCGCGGTTGGAGGCGCCGTCGATGGAGTTGTGGCTGATGTGCTCGAAGCCGAGGTCGTCGGCGACGGCGCGGCGGTCGATCTCCCAGTTGACGCCGGCCAGGGCGCCCGAGCCGAGCGGCATCACCGAGGCGCTGTCGAGGGCGAGCTGGAAGCGCAGCACGTCGCGGGCGAGCATCCAGAAGTAGGCGAGCAGGTGGTGGCCGAGGTAGACCGGCTGGGCGCGCTGCAGGTGCGTGTAGCCGGGCATCGGCCACTCGCGGTGGCGCTCGGCCAGCTCCAGCAGGCGCTCCATCGCGTCGCCGGCCAGCTCGATCGCGCGCAGCGAGTGCGCCTGCACGACCATCGCCACGTCGGTCGCCACCTGGTCGTTGCGCGAGCGGCCCGTGTGCAGCTTGCCGGCGAGCGGCCCGATCTCCTCGCCGAGCAGCCGCTCGACCGCCGTGTGGATGTCCTCGTCGGCCTCCTCGAACTCGAAGCCGCGCTCGCCCATCCGCGCCCGCACCCGCTCCAGGCCGGCCTCGATCCGCTCCAGCTCGCCGCCGTCGAGGACGCCGATCTGGCGCAGGCCGCGGGCGTGCGCCTGGGACTGGTCGATGTCGTAGGGCGCCAGCCGCCAGTCGAACTCGATCGAGCGGTTGATCCGCCAGAAGCGGGGGTCGGGGTCTTTGCGGAAGCGCGACATCAGATCGAAGCGGCCAGAGCCTCGCACACCCGCGCCACCTGCGACTCGCCCATCGAGGGGAAGAAGGGCAGCGCCAGCGAGCGGGCCGAGGCCGCTTCGGCGACGGGGAACTGCCCCTCGCGGTAGCCCAGCTCACGCAGGTGCGGGAAGAGGTGGATGCAGGGCAGGTAGGCCTTGGCGGCGATCGCGCGCTCGGCGAGTCGGCCGATCGCCGCGTCGCGGTCGACCTCCTCGGGCAGCTGGACGGCGTAGACGAACCAGCTGCGAACCTCCTCGCCGCGGGCGGGGAGCGGCGTGCGCAGGCCCTCGACCCCGGCCAGTCCCCGCTCGTACAGGGCGGCGACCCGGGCGCGATCGGCGAGCATCGCGTCGAGCCTCTCCAGCTGGGCGACGCCGAGGGCGGCGGCGAGGTCGGAGAGGCGGTAGTTGAAGCCGAGCCCGCCGTGGTCGAGCCAGCCCATCTCGGCCGCGCGCCCCTGGTTTCGCTCGCTGCGCAGGCGGGCGGCGTCGGCCCCGTGCCGGGGCACGATCATCCCCCCCTCCCCCGTGGTCAGCTGCTTGTTGGCGTAGAAGGCGAAGGTCGCCAGGTTGCCGCGCGCGCCGACCCGCCGCCCCTCCGCGTCGACGGCGCCGAGCGCCTCGCAGGCGTCCTCGAGGAGGCCGAGGCCGTGCCGTGCCGCGAGCGCCTCGAGCGCCGGCATCGCCGCGGGATAGCCGAAGATGTGCACGGGCAGGATGCCGGCGGTGCGCTCGCCGGCGGCGTCCGCGGCGGCGGCGGGGTCGAGGTCGAGCGTCTCGGGGTCGACGTCGCAGAAGACCGGCCGGGCGCCCTCGTAGAGCAGGCAGTTGGCCGAGGCGACGAAGCTGAAGGGGCTGGTCAGGACCTCGTCGCCCGCTCCCCAGCCGAGGGCGCGGACGCCGAGGTGCAGGGCGGTCGTGCCGCTGGAGACGGCGACGGCGTCCTCGACGCCCAGCCAGGCGGCGAAGGCGCGCTCGAAGCGCTCGCCCATCGGCCCCAGCGAGAGCCGGCCCGAGCGCAGCACGGCGAGGACGAGCTCCTCCTCGCGCGGGCCGATCTCGGGCTTCGCCAGGGGGATCGGCTCGCTGTCGGCTGCTCCGGCCATGCCGGCGAGACCCTACTCGTCGCCGCTCGGCTGGAAGGCGTAGACGAGCGAGTCGACCAGCGCCTCCCAGGAGGCCTCGATGATGTTCTCCGAGACGCCGATCGTGCCCCACTCGCGCTCCCCGTCGGTCGAATCGAGCAGCACCCGGGTGACCGCCCCGGTGCCGTGCGCCTCGTCGAGGATGCGCACCTTGTAGTTGGTCAGCTCGACGTCGGCCAGGTGGGTGTGGCGGGCGCCGATCGCGGCGCGCAGCGCCCGATCGAGGGCGTTGACGGGGCCGTTGCCCTCGGCGACCTCGACGAAGCGCTCGCCGTCGACGAGGACCTTGATCGTCGCCTCGGTCTCGACCTTGCCCCCTTCGCGCTTCTCGGTTACCACACGGAAGCTCTCCAGCTCGAAGAGCGGCTCGTAGACGCCGGCCTCGCGGCGCAGCAGCAGCTCGAAGGAGGCCTGCGCCGCCTCGTAGTGGTAGCCGCGGTGCTCGCGCTCCTTCAGCCGCTCGACCGCCTTGACCGCGGCCTCGTCGTCGAGGTCGAGCCCGACCCGCTCGGCCTGGTTGCGGATCGTCGCCTTGCCGGAGAGCTCGGAGGCGAGGACGTCGCGGGCGTTGCCCACCTCGGCCGGGTCGAGGTGCTCGAAGGTGCGGGCGTCGGCGGCGACCCCCGCCGCGTGCATCCCCGCCTTGTGGGCGAAGGCGTTGCGGCCGACGTAGGCCCGGTCGGGATCGGGGGTCATGTTGCAGAGCTCGTCGAGGTAGTGCGAGGTCGCGGTCAGGTCGGCGAGCTGCCCGGCGGAAACCACCTCGAAGCCCATCTTCAGCTGCAGCGCGGGCAGGATCGAGGCCAGGTTGGCGTTGCCGCAGCGCTCGCCGTAGCCGTTGACGCAGCCCTGCACGAGGCGGGCGCCGGCGGCGACGGCGGCAAGCGAGTTGGCGACCGCGCACTCGGCGTCGTTGTGGGTGTGGATGCCGACCTCGACCGCGCCGCCCAGGGCCTCGACCGCGGCGCGCGTCGCCTCGGCGACGAAGCCGGGCAGGCTGCCGCCGTTGGTGTCGCAGAGGGTGACGTTCTCGGCGCCGGCGTCCGCCGCGGCGCGCACGCATTCGAGCGCGTAGGCGGCGTCGTCGCGGTAGCCGTCGAAGAAGTGCTCGGCGTCGAAGACGACGCGCTTGCCGGCGCCGCGGCAGAAGGCCACCGAGTCGCGGATCATCGCCAGGTTCTCCGCCTCGGGGACGCGGATCACCTTCTCCAGGTGCAGCCGCCAGCTCTTGCCGACCAGGCAGACGACGGGCGCGACCGAGGCGACCAGGGTCGCCAGCGCCGGGTCTTCGGCGGCCGCGACTCCCCCCCGCCTCGTCATCCCGAAGGCGGCGATCGTGGCGCTCTCCAGCTCGAGCCCGGCGAGCAGCTCGAACAGCTCCGCTTCCTTCGGGTTGGAGCTGGGGAAGCCGGCCTCGACGAAGTGCACGCCGAGCGCGTCGAGGGCGTGGACGACCTTCAGCTTCTCGCCCACCGAGAGCGACATGCCGTGGCCGCCCATGCCGTCGCGCAAGGTGGTGTCGTAGAGCCTTACCTGTTCCATCTGATGCCTTTCGAGTTTCGAGGAGATCGGGGTGGGCCGCGGACGGGCCCGCGTGCGCGGCGTCGCCGCGCCGGCCGCTAGGCGGCTGCGGTAATTCGCCCGATCGGCTCGAAAGGCAGGCGCATCAGGAACTCACCTTACTCGGTTCGTCCGCACCGGTCGAAACCGCGACGAAGTCGAGCCACTCCAGGTACTCCTCGGCGCGACCGTGGAGAGCGTCGTCGAGCTTGGCCTGGATCACGCGGGTGATCTCGCCGGGCTCGCCGATCGGGTGGTCGTCGATCTCCCGCACCGGGACCAGCTCGGCGGCGGTGCCGGTGAGGAAGACCTCGTCGGCGAGGTAGAGCTCGGCGCGGGCGACGTCGCGCTCCTCGACCCGGTAGCCGAGGTCGGTGGCGATCTGGACCACGGAGGCGCGGGTGATCCCGTCGAGGATCGCGTTGCTGTGCCCGGGTGTGACCAGCACGCCGTCGCGGACGACGAAGACGTTCTCGCCCGAGCCCTCGGAGACGTGGCCGTGCTGGTCGAGCAGGATCGCCTCTTCGTAGCCGGCCTTCTGCGCCCCGGTCTTGGCGAGGATCGAGTTGAGGTACTGGCCGGCGGCCTTGGCGTGCGGGATCAGGCTGTCGCCGGAGATCGCCCGCCAGGAGGAGACGGCGGCGCGGATGCCGTGCTTCTGGCCGTCCTCGCCGAGGTAGACGCCCCAGGGGAAGGCGGCGACGATGACGTCGATCGGGGCGTCGGTCGCATAGAGGCCGAGGTTGCCGTAGCCGCGGTAGGCGAGCGGGCGGATGTAGCAGGAGCCGAGCCCGTTGCGGCGGATCAGCTCGCGCGTCGCCTCGGCCAGCTGCTCGGTCGAGTAGGGGAGCTGGAAGTAGTAGAGCTCGGCCGACTTGGCGAGGCGGTCGAGGTGGTCGGCGTGGCGGAAGACCGCAGGCCCGCGCTCGGTCTCATAGCAGCGCACGCCCTCGAAGACGCCGGTCCCGTAGTGCAGCCCGTGCGCGAGGACGTGCGTCTTCGCATCCTCCCAGGGCACGAACTCCCCGTTCTGCCAGATCCACTCCGCCGTCTCCATGCCCCGGGAAGTATGCCCGATCCGACTCGAGGCGTACCCCCTTTTCCGACCTGCCGGTGATTGACCGCCCATATGGGCGGTCAATCACCGGCAGGTCGGGGCGGCGCCGGGGGGAGCGGGGAACCGGTGGGCGGGGAGGATCAGGCGTCGAGAGCGTCGAGAGCGGCGTCGGCGATCTCGGCGGTGCCGACGGTCGGCTCGCCCTCGGCGGCGAGGTCCGGGGTGCGCAGGCCGCGCTCCAGGACGGCGTCGACGGCCGCCTCCACACGGGCGGCGTCGGCGGGGCGCTGGAGGCCGTGGCGCAGCATCATCGCCGCGGAGAGGAAGGTGGCGAGCGGGTTGGCGATCCCCTGGCCGGCGATGTCGGGGGCGGAGCCGTGCACGGGCTCGAAGAGGCCGGGGGCGCCCGCCGCGCCGAGGCTGGCGGAGGGCAGCATGCCCAGCGAGCCGGTCAGCATCGCCGACTCGTCGCTGAGGATGTCGCCGAAGAGGTTCTCGGTGACGATCACGTCGAACTCGGCGGGCCGGGCGACCAGCTGCATCGCGGCGTTGTCGACCAGCAGGTGGTCGAGCTCGACGTCGGGGTACCCGGCGGCGACGCGACCGACCACCTCGCGCCACAGCCGCGAGGTTTCCAGCACGTTGGCCTTGTCGACCGAGGTGACGCGCGGGCCGCGCCCGCTATCCGCGGCGCGGCGCTGGGCGGCCTCGAAGCCGACGCGGGCGATCCGCTCGATCTCCGCCGCGGAGTACTCGCAGGTGTCGTGGGCGACGTCGCCCGCCCGGCCGCTGCCGCCGAAGTAGATGCCGCCGGTCAGCTCGCGGACGACGAGCAGGTCGGTGCCGGCGATGCGCTCCTCGCGCAGCGGGCTGGAGCCGACCAGCGCCGGGCTGGGCCGCACCGGCCGCAGGTTGGCGTAGAGCCCCATCCCCTTGCGCAGGCCGAGCAGGCCCTGCTCGGGCCGCGGCGCGTCGGGGTCGGTCGTGTCCCACCTGGGGCCGCCGACCGCGCCGAGCAGCACCGCGTCGGCCTCGCGGCAGGCCTCGAGCACCTCCTCGGTGAGCGCCGTGCCGTGCGCGTCGATCGAGCCGCCGCCCACGAGGTGCTCCTCGAAGCGGAACCCACCGAGCGCCTCGAGCAGCCGCCGCGCCGCGGCGACGATCTCGGGGCCGATCCCGTCGCCGGGCAGCAGGACTATGCGGGGTGTAGAGCTCACGAAGCCGGCACTCTAGCCTCGATGTTGAGGCGCACGTAGCGGAGCACGAGAGGTTGCGGCAACTCCGTGTCGACGGCGTCCGTGAACGGCTCGCGCAGCCCCGCGGGCAGTCTCTCGCGATGCGCGGCCAGGCCGACCACGGCGACGTACTCGCGCGAGTCCTCGGGTTCGACGACGCGATCCTCGAGCCAGCAGCTGACATCCTCGAAGCCGGCCTCGACCAGCCTCGCCTCCGTCTCCTCGGGCGACGCGTAGTGCCACGGCTCGGGGCGGTCGGCGAGATACGGGGCGAACGGCTGGCGCTCGGCGGCGCGCTTCACCGCCGCGACCCAGTTGGCGACGTTGCCCTCGCCGCCGCACTGCGCGGCGAGGAGGCCGCCCGGCTTCAGCGCGGCTCGCAGCCGGCGGAAGAGGGCCTCGTGGTCGAAGACCCAGTGGAAGACGGCGTTGGAGAAGGCCGCGTCGAGCGGCTCGGGCAGGGCCAGCTCGAGCAGGTCCGAGTGAACCAGCTCAACCCGGTCGCCGAGGTCGGACAGGCTCTGCCGCGCCTGCGCCACCATCGACCCAGAGCCGTCCACGGCGATGACGCGACCCTTCGGCAGGCGCTCGGCGAGCATCCTCGTCACCCGCCCGGAGCCACAGCCGGCGTCCAGCACGGTCTCGCCGCCTTCGAGGGGCAGCCGCCCGAGCACGTCTCGCGCCCATTCCTCCTGCGGCGCCGAGAGGCGGTCGTAGGCCTTGGCGTCCCACTCGGTCGTGCCCGGCGGCATCGGGCTACAGAGCCGTCGTCACCGGGCCGGCGCCGGCGCCGGCGCTGCCGGAGGCCTCGAAGGCGTCGATCGCCGCCGCGTTCTCCAGGGTGATGCCGATCTCGTCGAGGCCGTTGAGCAGCCTGTGCTTGATGTCGGGCTCGACCTCGAACTCGAAGACGCCGGCGGCGCAGGTGACGGTCTCGTCGTCGACGTCGATCCGCGCCTCGCCCGCCTCGGCGACGGCCCGGCAGCGCTCCTCGTCGAGGATCGCCGGCAGCAGTCCGATCTTGGTGCAGTTGGAGTAGAAGATGTCGGCGAAGGAGGGCGCGACGATCGCCTCGAAGCCGAAGTCCTCCAACGCCCAGGGAGCGTGCTCGCGCGAGGAGCCGCAGCCGAAGTTGCGCCCGGCGACGAGGATCGGGTTCGGCTCCAGCTCGATCTCGCCCGAGCGGATCCAGTCGTAGAAGAGGAACTCGCCGAAGCCGGTCCGCTCGACCCGCTTGAGGAACTGCTTGGGGATGATCTGGTCGGTGTCGACGTCGGCGCGGTCCAGCACCGAGACCCTTCCCGCGATCACGTCTATCGGTCGCATCGTCAGCTCCAATCTCGTATGTCGACGAAGTGGCCCTCGACGGCCGCCGCGGCGGCCATCCTCGGGCTGACCAGGTGGGTGCGGCCGCCCTTGCCCTGACGACCCTCGAAGTTGCGGTTCGAGGTCGAGGCGCAGCGCTCCCCCTCCATGAGGGTGTCGGGGTTCATGCCGAGGCACATCGAGCAGCCCGCCTCGCGCCATTCGAAGCCGGCGGAGCGGAAGACGTCGTCGAGGCCCTCCTCCTCGGCGACGGTCTTCACCTGCTGGGAGCCGGGCACGACCATCGCCCGCACCGAGCTTGCCACCCGGCGACCGTCGACCGTCGCCGCCGCCTCGCGCAGGTCCTCGATGCGCGAGTTCGTGCAGGAGCCGACGAAGACCCGTTCGGGGGCGATCTCGGTCATCGGCGTGCCCGCCTCGAGCCCCATGTAGGCGAGCGCGCGCTCGGCCGCCTCGCGGTCCGCCGGGGACTCCATCGCCGCCGGGTCGGGCACCGCCTCGGTGACCTGGACGACCATCCCGGGAGTCGTCCCCCAGGTCACCATCGGCGAGATGGCGGCGGCGTCGATCTCGACCTCGGCGTCGAAGCCGGCGCCCGGCTCGCTGGGCAGCTCGCGCCAGCGCGCCTCCGCGGCGTCGGGGTCGGCGGGCGCGGCGGGCCTTCCCCGCACCCACTCGAAGGTCGTCTCGTCCGGAGCGATCATGCCGGCGCGCCCGCCGCCCTCGATCGTCATGTTGCAGACCGTCATCCGGCCGGGCATCGAGAGCGACTCGATCGCGGGCCCGGCGTACTCGACCGCGTGGCCGACCATGCCGCCGGTGCCGAGCCGGCCGATCGTCGCCAGGATCAGGTCCTTGGGGGTGACGCCGGTGCCCAGCTCGCCCGCGTAGAGGATGCGCATCGTCTTCGGCCGCTTCTGCACCAGGCACTGGGTGGCCAGCACGTGCTCGACCTCGGAGGTGCCGATGCCGAAGGCGAGCGCCCCGAAGGCGCCGTGGGTGGAGGTGTGGCTGTCGCCGCAGACGATCGTCATCCCCGGCTGGGTCAGCCCCAGCTCCGGGCCGATCACGTGCACGATGCCCTGGCGCTCGGAGCCGAGCGAGTAGATCGGGATGCCGAGCTCCTCGCAGTTTCGCTCCAGGGTCTCGACCTGGATGCGGGAAAGCTCGTCGGCGATCAGCCGGGCCGCCTTGGTGCCGTCGGTGGGCACGTTGTGGTCGGCGGTTGCGACCGTCTTGTCGGGCCGCCGCACCGCCCGCCCGGCCATCCGCAGCCCGTCGAAGGCCTGCGGCGAGGTCACCTCGTGGACCAGGTGCAGGTCGACGTAGATCAGCCCCTCGGACACCTCGTGCGCCTCCCAGAGCTTGTCGAACATCGTCTTCGGCATCGGACCCTCCTCAGCTGCGCCGCAGCCCGGCGGCGATCACGGCGAGGAAACGCGTCCGCTCCTCGCCTTCGTTCTCGAAATGATGAGGCAGGTCGGCGTCGAAGGTGACGCCGTCCCCCTCGCCCAGCTCGTGGCGCGTGCCGTCGACGACGAGCGCCAGCGTGCCGGCCAGCACGACGGCCGTCTCGCGGCTGCCGGGCTCGTGCATCGGCGGATCCTCGCGCCCGCCCGTGGCGGCGCCCGGCTCCAGCGTGTGCAGCGACACGTCGGCGCGCTGCCCCGGCAGCGGCGGCGTCAGCTCCTCGAAGCGGTGCCCCCCGCGCTCCAGCTTGCGCCGCTCCCCCGCCCGGCTGACGGCGACGTGCTCCCCCTCGTCGAGGCGCAGCAGTTGGGAGAGCGTCAGCTCCAGCCCGGCGGCGATCTTCGCCGCTACGGCTAGCGTCGGGCTCGTCTCCCCCCGCTCGACCTGCGACAGCATCGCCGCGCTCACGCCCGATCGCTCGGCCAGGTCCCGCAGCGAGAGCCCCATCGCCTCCCGCAGCGCCCGCATCCGCCCCCCGACCTCCGGTGGTGCGACACACGAAGCCTCAACAAGACTTGTCATACACCCGTACGCTATCACATACACCCAACCCCACCCGGCCGAGTTCGCTTTCAGCGTCGAGTACCGGGGCTGGATGCAAACTCGGCCGTGATGAGGTGGTGGAGATCGCGGAGGAGGGCTTGGGGCTTCGCCAGCTGTGGGGAGGTGATTCGGACCACGCGCCAGCCGGCGACCTGGATCCGCCGATCGCGCTCGCGATCCGACTCGAAGGCGCTGCGCGTGCCGTGTGCGGCGCGCCCGTCGAGTTCGACTATGAGCCGGGGCTCCCTCCAGAGGCAGTCGGCCTCGATCATGGCGCCGTCGATCTCGACCAGGACGTTGAGCTCCGGTCGTGGAAGCTGGCTATCCGCAATCAGAGCGGCAAAGCGGGCCTCGAGCGGGCTGCGCACCCGTCCGGACGGGCCGGCGCCGATCGATTCGAGCGCGAGCCAGGCGGTCCTCGCCCCGCGCTGACCGCGGTGATCGATGAGCGCCGCCGCGAGGGCTCTCGGATTGAATCCATGCCGGTACTCGGACTCGCGGATCGCGGCTTCCATCGTGGCGACGGAAACCGGGGCGGAGATGTCGAGGAGAGTGCGGGGGAGCGTGGTGACCGGGATCCCGTGCCGCATGGTTGTCTCGCCGCCCCGGTGAACGTTGCGATGCCGGCGCACCCCGGGCTGGGATCGTGTTCTGCGCGACGACGAGATCTCGGTCTCGCCTCTCTCCCGGCAGATGCCCCAGAGCGCTGCGGCCGAGAGGTGACTGAGCACGGCGTCCGGTCCTCCCCAGAGAACCGCGGCCAGCCACCGGCCTTCGCGAGAGATCGCCCGATGCCCGACCGCGTACACGCCCGGATGCAGGGCGATCAACCGTCCGGCCCGTAGCCGCCGATCGATCGCGCTTGCCGAGACACCCAGCTCGATCAATTGCCCACGTGCAACCACCCCATGCTGGCGCTCCGCCAAACCAGCCACCGCCAGGTCGATCCCCCTCGGCCGAGTTCGTGAAGGGCGTCGAACACCGGGGCTGATAGCGAACTCGGCCGGTTGGGGCGGGGGCATGTGGGGATGGTGGAGGGGGCAGGCGCGTGCGTGGTGCGCACTGTGTGGAGGATTTGTCACGGGCAGCGCGCGGGGGCGTCGTCTCGGCTGCGTAAGGTCGCCGCTGTGGATCGACCGGCGGGAGGGCGGCAGACGCTCGGGGCGCTGACCACGGTGCTACGCGGCAGCGCCGTGCCCTACGGCTACGCGCTGACGGTCTGGGCCACGCACGGGGTGCTGACCAACGAGCATGGCAACCCGAACGTCTGGGACGTCGTGCTCTTCACCGTCGGCGCGGTGGCGGCCTTCGCGATGCTGGGGCTGGTCGCCGAGCGGTTCGGCAGGCGATCGCCACGGCCGGCCCGTGGCGACATGATCCGCGCCGGCACGATCCACATCGTCGCGATCGGCGCCGCCTTCGGCGCCGCGACGGCGATCGCGACGATCCCCGGAGCGATCGCCTGGGCGCTCGGCTCCTTCGCCGCCACCGCCCTCTACCTCTCGATCGCCTCCGTCGAGCTGGTCGTCGCCGAGCGGATCGACGCCGAGCGCGGCTGAGCCGGCGGCTGCATCGAATCTCCCCCCTCCAAGGGGGGAGATTTTCGATGCAGCTATGGGCCCGGGGTGCGCTCGACCGCGGCCTCGGCGGTTGCCGCCTCGGCTTCGCGGATCGCGGCGCCCTCGAGGGCGTTGGAGAGGGCTCGCACGTAGGCGCGCGCGGAGGCCTCGAGGATGTCGGTGGCGACCCCCTGGCCGGTCGCCAGGCGGCCGGCGGCGCGCAGCATCACCGTCACCTGGCCGAGCGCGTCCTCCCCCCCGGTCACCGCCTCGACCGTGTACTGGCGCAGCTCGCACTCGCTTCCGGTCGCCTTCTGGATCGCGTGGAAGATCGCGTCGACCGGTCCGTCGCCGCCCGACTCCCCGACCGCCTGCTCGCCGGAGGGCAGCTTCACCGCGACGCGGGCCAGCGGCTCGCGTCGCGAGCCCGCCTCGACCTCGAACCAGGCCAGCTCGTGGGCGTCGGCCTTCTCGCGCATCTCGTCGGAGACGATCGCCTCCAGGTCCAGCGCGGTGACCTGCTTCTTGCGGTCGGCGATCTCCTTGAAACGCTTGAAGGCGGCGTTCAGCGCGTTGCCCTCCACCTCGAAGCCCAGCTGCTCCAGGGCGTCTCGCAGCGCGTGGCGGCCGGAGTGCTTGCCGAGCACGATCGAGTTCGACTCCAGGCCGACTTCGGTCGCGTCCATGATCTCGTAGGTCGTGCGCTCCTTCAGCACGCCGTCCTGGTGGATGCCCGACTCGTGGGCGAAGGCGTTGCGCCCGACGACCGCCTTGTTGGGCTGGATCGCGTAGCCGGTCAGGCGCGAGATCATGCGGCTGGTGCGGGCCAGCTCGCGAGTCTCGATTCCCGTCGCCAGCCCGTGGACGTCCTCGCGGGTGCGGACCAGCATCACGATCTCCTCCAGGGAGCAGTTGCCGGCTCGCTCGCCGATCCCGTTCACCGCGCACTCCACCTGCCGCGCGCCGGCCAGCAGGCCGGCGTAGGAGTTGGCCACGGCCAGGCCGAGGTCGTCGTGGCAGTGAACGGAGGTTTCCACGTCGCGCAGCCCCGGCACCAGCTCGTACAGCCGCCGGAAGTACTCCGCGTACTCCTCCGGCGTCGTGTAGCCGACGGTGTCGGGGATGTTGACCACGGTGGCGCCCTCCTCGACCGCGATCGCGCAGACCTCGGCGGTGAACTCGAGGTCGGCGCGGGTCGCGTCCATCGGCGAGAACTCGACGTCCTCGCAGTAGGAGCGGGCCAAGCGCACCGCCGCCCGGGCCTGCCCCTTGACATCCTCACGATCGGTCTGCAGCTGGTGCTCGATGTGGATGTCCGAGGTCGAGATGAAGGTGTGGATGCGGGGGCGCTCGGCGCCCTTGATCGCCCCCCAGGCGGCGTCGATGTCGGCCTTGTGGGTGCGCGCGAGGCCGCAGATCGCCGGGCCCTCGACCTGGCCGGCGATCGCCTCGACCGCCTCGAAGTCGCCGGGCGAGGTGATCGGGAAGCCGGCCTCGATCACGTCGACCCCCAGGCGGGCGAGCTGCTGGGCGATCTCGACCTTCTCGGCCGTGTTCAACGAGATGCCGGGCGACTGCTCACCGTCGCGCAGCGTGGTGTCGAATATGTGGACGCGGTTGGCGCCGTCTGCTGGTGACACTGCTCCCTCTCCTTCTCCAACTCGTTCGAATGACCTTGTCTCTCGCGGCTCTCGCGCCGCCCAGCGCTATTCCCCCCGAAGGGGGAGGAGAAGGAGGAGCGCCAGGCTGTCGGGCCGGGGAGTCATTCGACCGTTCCAGCTTAGCGTAGGCTGGCCGCATCGCAAGCGAGGCCCCTTCAAGCGCGACTCCACGCTCGACCTGGCTGGCGCTGTTCGCGATGGGCATCGCCGTGGTGGTTATCGCCAACGACTTCTCGGCGATCAACGTCGCCCTCCCCACCATGGAGGAGGACTTCGACACCGACGTCAACACGATCCAGTGGGTGATCAACGCCTACGCGCTGACCTTCGGGGTGATGATCGTCACCGGCGGCCGCCTCGCCGACATGTTCGGCCGCCGCCGCGCCTTCTTCCTCGGCACTGCGATCTTCGCCTCGATGTCCGCCCTCGGCGGCGCCGCGCAAAGCGAGGCCTGGCTGATCGCCAGCCGCACCCTGATGGGGATCGGCGGGGCGCTGATGTGGCCGGCCGTGCTCGGCATGACCTACGCGATCCTGCCGGCGGAGAAGGCGGGGCTCGCCGGCGGCATCATCCTCGGCGCGGCCGGGCTCGGCAACGCGATCGGGCCGCTGATCGGCGGCGTGCTCACCGACGCGCTCAGCTGGCGCTGGATCTTCTTCCTCAACGTGCCGGTTTCCGCCTTCGCCGTGCTCGTCACCTACCGCCTGGTCCGGGTCGCCGAGCCCGACCCGGGCGAGCAGCGAATCGACTACGCGGGCGTCGCCACGCTCTCGCTCGGCCTCGTCGCCCTGCTCGTCGCCCTCGACCAGGTCGACGACTGGGGCTTCGGCGACCCGCGCGTGATCGGCCTGCTCGCTCTCGCGGCGCTGCTGATCGCCGCCTTCGGGCCGATCGAGCGGCGCGCCGGCCTCAACGCCCTGGTGCCGCGCGCCGTGATGGCCAACGAGAGCTTCCGCGCCTCCTGCCTGGCGATCCTGCTGATGTCGGCGACCTTCTTCGCGGCGCTGCTCTACCTGCCCCAGTTCATGCAGAAGCAGCTCGGCTACTCGCCGCTGGAGGCGGGCGTCGGCATGCTGCCCTTCCTCGCCGTCTTCGCCCTCGTCTCCTTCGTCGCCGGCCCACTCTACGAGCGGCTCGGCGCGAAGCTGCTGGTCAGCGTCGGCGCTGCCTGCATCGCCGTCGCCCCATTCGTCTTCTCGCTGGTCGGCGAGGGGTCGGGCTACGGCTCCCTGGTCGCCGGCATGGTCGTGCTCGGCGTCGGCATCGGCAGCTTCTACCCGACCGCGACGACCGCCGGGGTGACCTCCGTCGACGAGTCCCAGACCAGCCTTGCCGGCGGCATCGTCTACATGTTCCAGATCGCCGGCGGCTCGATCGGCCTCGGCCTGACGACGGCCGTCTTCTCGGCCCAGGGCTCCTTCGTGGAGGGGATCCAGGCCGCCTTCCGCCTCGACGCGGGGCTCTCGCTGCTCGGCTTCCTCGTCGCCCTCTTCTTCGTCGGCGGGCGCCTGGTCGGGCGCGGTGGCGGCAGTGAACCGGAGGAGCGGTCGTAGTTGTTCCCGCTGAGCGGGAACAACTACGACCGCAAAGGCGAAGCGCTGGCCCCGCTTGGCCCAGCGCTCGCCAGGACGCCCGTATCAGGAGCGCTTGCGGCGCAGCGCCTGGCGCACGTCGTCGCGGCCGGGGCCGGGGCCGATCCGGTCGCGGCCGGGGCCGCCGCGCAGCGTGTCGTCCCCGCGCCCGCCGAAGATGACGTCGTTGCCGCGCCCGGCGTAGATCAGGTCGTCGCCGCCGCGACCGAGCAGCCGGTCGTCGCCGTCGCCCCCGATCAGCTTGTCGGCCCCGTCCCCCCCGACCAGCGTGTCCTGCCCGGGCCCGCCGCGCATCGTCACCGGCACCTCGACGGAGCGGGCGACGACGACCGTGTCGTTACCCGGGCCTGCGTTGACCTCGAAGCCCGCGACCAGGGGCGCCTGGCAGATCAGCTCGTAGTTGTTTTCGGGGGGGTTGTGGCAGACAGCGCCGCCGACCTCGAGCGGGACGACCGAGTCGATCACGTAGCTCTGGCCGTCCGGGGTGAGCCAGATCCGCATCATGTTCTCCGCCGCACCGCCGGCGAGGACGACCGTGTAGGTGGACGGCGGCTCGGCGCGGGCGAGCGTCCCGGCCCCCGCCGCCAGCACAGCAAGCACGATCGGAATCGTCCGCTTCATCGCAAGTTCGCCCCCCGCTCCTGCGGAGGTCCTAGCCTGGAAACAGCACGACCTTGCCGACGTTGCGGCGCTCGGCGATGAATCGGTGCGCGTCGCCCGCCCGCTCGAAGGGGAAGGCCTCGGCGACGACCGGCTCCAGCCGCTCGGCGGCGAGGTCGACCATCAGCGGCTCGACCAGGCGGTCGAGGCCCCCCTCGCGGTCCCACCACTTGAGCATGTTGAGGCCGAAGACGCCCCTGTTCTCGTTCATCGCCGCCAGGCTCTTCCACCACGGATAGGTGGCGAAGGGCATCGCGACGAGGCTCCTCAGTGCCGCCGGCAGCGAGCGCCGACCGTCGCGCGTCGCCTCCGAGAGCCCGTACATGACCAGCCGCCCGCCCGGCCGCAGCAGCCGGTAGTCCTTGCGGAAGGAGGTCGGCCCGAGCGCGTCGAGGACAAGGTCGACTCCCTCGCCACCGGTGAGGCTCATCGCCTCGGCCTCGAAGTCGCGGTTGCGATAGTCGATCGGGTGGTCGACGCCCTGGGCGCGGATCGCCTCGTGCTTCTCCGGCGAGGCGGTGCCGAAGATCTCGGCGCCGGCGTTGCGGGCGATCTGCGTCGCGGCGATCCCCACCCCGCCGGCGGCGGCGTGGATCAGCACGCGGTTGCCCCCGCGCAGGCTGCCGACCACGACCAGCGCCGCGTAGGCGGTGCCGTAGTTGACCGGGAAGGCGGCGCCCTGGGCGAAGCTGAGCCGCTCGGGCAGCGGCCAGGCCTGGCCGGCGGGGACGACGACCAGCTCCGCCTGGCCGCCGAAGCGGGTGCCGGCGAGGACGCGGTCGCCGACCGAGTGCTCGCTCACGCCCTCCCCTACCGACTCGACCTCGCCCGCCACCTCGTAGCCCATCACGCAGGGCGGCTTGGGCGCGTCGGGATAGAGGCCGACGCGGGCCATCGTGTCGGCGAAGTTGATCCCCGCGGCGCGAACCGCGATCCGCACCTCGCCGGGGCCGACCGGCGGGTCCGGCCGCTCCTGCACGCGCAGCACGTCGTAGCCGCCGTTCCCCGTCTGCACCAGCGCCTTCACCGGCGCAACTCTATCGCCGTCAGAGCGGCGCATAGCGGCGTCTCGCTCGCTCGCGCGCAAGAAGCCCGCCACGCTCCCCGCGTCCTGGCTCGGCGTTAGAGGTCCACGGCGCGGCCGACCGAGAATCCGCCGAGCCGCAGGATCTTCTCGATCGTGCCCTCGTTGACTGGCGCGTCGGTGGTCAGGGCCATCACCGCCCGCTCGCCGTCCTCCTCGGCGCCGACCGCGGCGGAGACGATGTTGACGCCCTCCTCGCCGAAGACCGTGCCCACCTTGCCGATCATGCCGGGCCGATCCGCGTAGCGGAACACCGCCAGGTGCTCGGCGAAGGGCAGGTAGAAGCTCTCCCCCCACACGGAAACCAGGTAGGGCTCGTTGCGCGGGCCGACGCCGGTGCCGGCGACCTCGACCTCCTCCTCGCCCGAGCCGAGCCGCACCGCGACCAGCTCGGTGAAGTCCTCCGAGCTGGACTCCTTCGCCTCGACCAGGTCGATGCCGCGTTCCTCGGCCAGCTGCGGCGCGTTGACGAGGTTGACCGGCTCCTCGGTGTGGCCGGAGAGGATGCCGACGAGGACGGCGATGCCGAGCAGGCGCGTGTCGTGCCCGGCGAGCTTGCCGCGGAACTCGACCGCGACGCGGTCGACCGAGCCTTCCGCCAGCCCCTCGGCGAGGCGGCCGAGCTTTTCGCAGAGCGGCACGAAGGGCGCCAGCGCCTCCATCTCCTCGGGGCGCACGGCGGCGATGTTGACCGCGTTGGTGACGACGCCGCCGCTCAGCGCCGCGATCACCTGTTCGGCGGTGACGAGGCCGGCGCGGTCCTGCGCCTCCGCCGTCGAGGCGCCGAGGTGCGGGGTGACGACGACGTCGGGCCGGGAGAAGATCGGGTGCTCGGTGAAGGGCTCGGACGGGAAGACGTCGAGCGCGGCGCCGCCGACCTTGCCGGACTCCAGGCCTGCGAGCAGGGCGTCGAGGTCAACCAGCTCGCCGCGGGCGCAGTTGACGATCCGCACCCCGTCCCTCATCTTGGCGATCGCCGCGGCGTCGACGAGGCCGATCGTGTCGGGGGTCTTCGGCACGTGCACGGTGACGACGTCGGCGCGCCCGAACAGCTCGTCGAGGCTCTCCAGGCCCTCCACGCCCAGCTCCCGGAAGCGCTCCGCGGAGACGAACTTGTCGAAGGCGACGACGTCCGTCTCGAAGGCCTGGGCGCGCTTGGCGACGAGCTGGCCGATGCGGCCGAAGCCGACGACGCCGATCGTCTTGCCGTAGAGCTCGGCGCCCTTGTAGCGAGCGCGGTCCCAGCGGCCCTCGACGAGGGCGCCGTGGGCCTGGGGAACGTTGCGGAAGAGCGCCATGGCGAGGGCGAGGGTGTGCTCGGCGGCGGCGACGGAGTTCGATTCGGGCGCGTTGGCGACGACGATGCCGCGCCGCGTGGCGGCGGCGATGTCGACGTTGTCGACGCCGGTGCCGGCGCGGCCGATCGCCTTGAGCCGCCCGGCGCGCTCGATCAGCTCCGCGGTCAGCTGGGTCGCCGAGCGGATCAGGATCGCGTCGTAGTCGCCGATCGCCTCGGTCAGCTCCGCGTCGGACATCTCCAGGCCGAGGTCGACCTCGAAGCTCTCGCGCAGCAGCTCGACGCCCGAGTCGGCGATCTTCTCCTTGACCAGGACCCTCACCGGCGCACCTCCGCGACGTTCTCGAGCACCCAGTCGACGCAGGCGGTGAGCGCCTCGACGTCGGCCGGCTCGACCGCGGGGAACATGCCGACGCGCAGCTGGTTGCGGCCGAGCTTGCGGTAGGGCTCGACGTCGACGATGCCGTTGGTGCGCAGGACCGCGGCGAGCGTCGCCGCGTCGACCGACTCGTCGAAGTCGATCGTGCCGACCACCGGCGAGCGCTTGGCGGGATCGGCGACGAAGGGGGTCGCGAGCTCGCTGGCCTCGGCCCAGCCGTAGAGGTGCCCCGAGGAGGCCGCGGTGCGCCGCACGCACCACTCCAGCCCCCCTTCGGCCAGCATCCACTCGAGCTGGTCGGCGAGCAGCAGCAGGGTGGCGAGCGCGGGCGTGTTGTAGGTCTGCTGCTTGCGCGAGCTCTCCAGCGCCGTCCGCAGCGAGAGGAAGGCGGGCTGCCAGCGGCCGGTGGCGCCGTCGAGCTCCTCGACGCGGGCGATCGCCGCCGGGCTGAGCAGGGCCAGCCAGAGCCCGCCGTCGGCGCCGAAGGCCTTCTGGGGGGCGAAGTAGTAGGCGTCGGCCTGGGAGATGTCGACCGGCAGGCCGCCGGCCCCCGAGGTGGCGTCGACGAGGACCAGCGACTCGCCCGCGCCGGCGGGGCGCTCGACCGGGACCGCGACGCCGGTCGAGGTCTCGTTGTGCGCCCAAGCGATCGCGTCGGCGCCCGGGTCGGCGGCCGGAGCGGGCGCGTCGCCCGGCTCCGCCTCCACCACGAGCGGGTCGGCGAGGAAGGGCGCGGCCGCCGTCGCCCTGGCGAACTTCTGCGAGAACTCGCCGTAGCTGAGGTGCAGGGATCGCTCGCGCACGAGCCAGGCGCAGGCGGCGTCCCAGAAAGCCGTGGCGCCGCCGTTGCCGAGCACGACCTCGTAGCCCGCGGGCGGCGAGAAGAGCTCGGCGAGGCCGCCGCGCACCCGCGCGACCAGGTCGCGCACGGGAGGCTGGCGGTGCGAGGTGCCCATCAGCTCGACCTGCCCGGCGAGGCGTGCCAGCGCCTCCGGGCGCACCTTCGAGGGCCCGCAGCCGAAGCGGCCGTCGGCGGGCCTCAGCTCGGTGGGGATCTGGATCTGGGTCGCGGCCACGGCGGCGACAGGTTATTGACCGCCGCGGGTGGACTCGCCGCGGAGGCCGGTTAGGCTGGCCCCCGCGGGATCGACCGAACCCAGTCGAAGCGAAAGGTGGAGCCGATGTACCCGATCGCCTACGAAGCCGACTTCAACCCGGCGCCGAACCGCTGGACGACCTTCTTCCGCATCCTCCTCGCCATCCCCTGGCTGATCGTCGCCTACCTCTACCTGATCGTCGTCCTCTTCACCCACCTCTTCGCCTGGGTGGCGGTGGTGATCCTCGGCCGCTACCCGCAGTGGCTCTACGACTTCAACGCCGGCGTGGTGCGCTACCTGGTGCGCTTCTACGCCTGGGCGTACCTGCAGACCGACGCCTGGCCGCCGTTCGGCATCGCCGACGACGACAGCTACCCGATCCGGGTCAGGATCGCCCCGCCGGCGGCGCGGCAGAGCCGCCTCAAGGCCTTCTTCCGCATCTTCCTCGTCCTGCCCATGCTGATCGTCTCCTACGGCATCCAGTACATCCACCTCGGGGCGGCCGTCGTCGCCTGGCTGACGATCGTCTTCCGCGGCTACCAGCCGGAGGGGGTCAACGGCATGCTCACCTTCGTCAACGGCTTCTACGCCCGCGTCTTCGGCTACTACGCGATCCTCACCGACGACTACCCGCCGATCGGGGTCGAGGCGGCGAGGCCCTCCGGCGAGCAGCCGCCGACCCCGACGCCGCCCCCCGCGCCGCCCACTCCCCCCGCCGCAGCGTAGGCTCCCGCTCATGACAGACACCGCGCAGCAGGCAATCACCAAGGGCGACGGCTACGCCATCGCCAACCTCGACGACCTCGGCGAGGGGCCGGGCTTCCGCAAGATCCGCCAGGCGCTCGGCGTGACCGCCTTCGGCGTCAACGCGATCGTCCTCCCCCCCGCCTACGAGACCGGCCGCCACTACCACGACGAGCAGGAGGAGCTCTACTTCCTGCACAGCGGCCGCATCGAGATCGAGCTCGGCGACGGCGACGGCCACCAGCTCGAGCCCGGCGGCCTGGCCTGGGTGGACGCGGCCACGGTCCGCAAGATCCGCAACCTCAGCGAGTCCGAGGAGGCGACCTACGTGGTGGTGGGCGGCAAGGACGGCTACGTCGGCCGCGACGGCCGCCTGCCCGAGGGCGAGACGCAGCGCTAGAAGCAGTCCGGTCTGCCTTCGGGCGAATTGATGTCGCACGCGTGCGTGGCGTGCGACCCAAATTCCCGGAGAAGGGCACCGCCGCCTCTTCGGTCCCGCGTCTCAGACCGCCAGGTGGCCGAACTTCTCCCCGATCCGGTGGTAGAAGCTCGCGCCGGGCAGCTGGGCGAGGCAGCCGACGGAGTCGGCGAAGCGGACCTCCAGCGCGTCGCCGGGGGCGAGCTGCCCGACGAGGACGCCGTCGACGGCGACGTCGACCGGCTCGCGCCCGGCGGCGTTGCCGACGCTGAGCACGTCGCCGGGGGCGACGACCAGCGCCCGTGCCGTCAGCGAGTGAGGGGAGATGTAGCTGACCGCGTAGCCCTTCACGCCCCAGGCGAGGATCGGGCCGTGGTTGGCGAGGTTGTACCCGGTCGAGCCGGCCGGGGTGGCGACGACGAGGCCGTCGCAGCGCACGTTCCCGACCTCCTCGCCCGCGATCCGGTAGGTCAGCTCGGCGACGCGGTCACGCGGGCGGCGGCTGAAGCCGATGTCGTTGAAGGCGAAGCGCCGCTCGCCGCCGGCCTCGGCGACCAGCGCCGGCAGCTCGATCGTCTCGATCTCGCCGGCCAGGGCGCGGCGGAGGCCCACGCCGGCCTCGTCGCGCTCGACCGCGGCGAGGAACCCCACGGTGCCGAAGTTGACGCCGAAGACCGGCACGCCGCTGCGGGCGAAGCGGCGCAGCGCGTAGAGGATCGAGCCGTCGCCACCGAGCACCAGGCAGAGGTCGGGCTCCTCCGGCAGCGACTCGACCGGCTCGACGCCCGCCGCGGCGCTGTCGTGCTTGGCGACCTCCTCTCTGGTGGCGAGGAGCCGCCAGCCCGCGTCGCGCGCGGCGGCCGCGGCGATCGCCACCGCCTCGGTCGCCGCCGGCGGATGGGAGTGGGTGATCAGCACGGCGGTCCGCTCAGCCATGCCGCGCGCTCCGGTCCGGCGCCTCTGCTTTGCATACCGAGACGAGCTCGCCACGCATCAGGCGTCGACCTCCTCGACCGCGGCCTCGAGATCCGCGATCGCGGGGCCCTCGCCACCGCAGCGGACGAATGTCTCGCGGTTCCCCTTCGGCCCGGGCAGGCCCGAGGCGGCGAAGCCGCGCACCGACAGGCCGAGGTCGCGCGCGGCCCGCGCCACCCCGAGGATCGCCTCGCGGCGGGCGGCCGCGTCGCGCACGACCCCCTTGCGCACACGCCCGCGCCCCAGCTCGAACTGCGGCTTGACCATCGCCAGCAGCTCGCCGCCGGGGGCGAGGCAGCGGGCCACGGCGGGCAGCACCTTGGCCAGCGAGATGAAGCTGACGTCGACCGCCGCCAGGCTTGGCGCGAAGGGCAGGTCGGCGGGGGTAAGCTCGCGCGCGTTGCGCCGCTCGATCGCGGTCACGCGCGGGTCATCGCGCAGGCGGGCGGCGATCTGGCCGTGGGCCACGTCGACCGCCGCCACCCGGGCGGCACCGCGCTGCAGCAGGCAGTCGGTGAAGCCCCCGGTCGAGGCGCCGACGTCGAGGCAGTCGCGCCCGGCGACGTCGAGGCGGAGCGCCTCGAGCGCGTTGTCGAGCTTGATCCCGCCGCGCGAGACGAAGCGCCGCCCCCGCTCGACCACGAGGGCCGCCCCGGGCTCCACCAGCTGGCTGGGACGCAGCGCCACGGGCCCGTCGGTGCCGACGCGCACGGCGCCGGCCCGCACCGCCAGGGCGGCGGCGCTGCGCGAGGGGAACATGCCCCGCTCGGCCAGGACCGCATCTATGCGCGTCCGCTTCATCGACCGAAAGCTACCGCCGCCGCGACGCGCCGAGGCGTGGGACCGGGGCGCTACAGCTTTTTAACCAGCCTTTGCCTGGATCTGGTGTCCTATGGCGAGAAGCGGGTAGAAGCCCCGAGGAGGCGCCGCCGGCGCGGCGAAGACTGTGATCCCACTCACATACAAATCGCACATACGTTCGTACGCTGTTCAAGGATTCGCAGAGGACGACCGATAGGGGCAGAAAGAAAAGACTTCTTGGCTGGGTTCGGCGCCGCCCATATGGCGCTCATCGCTTCCCACGATGACGTGCCCGCGGCGCATCAAGGGCCCACCTACCTCCCATCGATCCACATATATAGAGATACATATCTCTCCTCCCTGTAGTAACCCCAGATAGCGCCCCGCCTCCCCGGCGGGGCGTTTTCTGTTGTGGGGCTTACTAGAGCGGTTTGCGGGCGGATGCCGGGCCGCCCGGGCGTCCTTCTGGCAGTCGAAGCGAGCGGCCAATGCGCCAGTAAATGCGCCAGTGCCGCGCCGGTTCTGCAACTTGAGAACGACAGGAGCCCCATACGTCGGGTCGCCGGGAGCGTCGGCGGTAGAATTCAGGCATGGCTGCAACGCCCTCAAACGCGATCGAACTAGACCCCGAGTTTCTGGCGCGCGTCCGCAAGGTCGCCGACGAGCGCGGCGTAGCCATGCCCCAGCTCGTCAAAACGGCGCTTGAGCACGAGATGGGCGACGAGACTCCGCAGCCCCCGTTTTCGCTGATCGGTGCATTCAAAGCCGGGCGCAGCGACCTCAGCGCCCGCGCTAGCCGCGACGAGTTCGAGCCGCGGCCATTCCGCTGATCCTCGACACCGGCCCCCTGGTCGCTGCAATGGTCGCCGATGACGCCGACCATGAGCGCTGCGCCCCCCTTCTCCAGTCCGGCCCGGAACGCCGCGTTGTCGCCGCCCCGGTCCTCGTCGAGCTTGACCACTTGCTCAGCCGCGAACTCGGAGCCGATGCCTTTCCGGCGTTGCTAGACACGATCAAGGCTGGCGAGCTGGATGTCGAAGATCTGACCGCGAGCGACTACGAGCGCGTTGCCGATCTGATGCGCACCTATGCCGACCTCGAAGTCGGCTTCGTTGACTGCGCCGTCCTGGCCGTAACCGAGCGTCTCGGTGAGCCGAAGCTCGCCACGCTCGACCATCGGCACTTCGGCACCATGCGGCCGCGCCACGTCGAAGCACTGGAACTGCTGCCGACCAACTCAGGTACCTAGAGCTTCCGCCTGCTCTGACGACCCCTCGTCAAGGTGGAACTCAACATCGGAATTACGACGCGCCGCTCGTTGATGCCCACGGAGCACGTCCTCCGCAATCTCCTTGATAGCAGCCTGGCTCTTGAAGCGGGTCTTGTAGTCAAAGTATCCGCCGTCGTCTTCCTGCTCCCTGACGTATCCGTTGAAATCGACAAGGATGTCGCCGACCAAGCGACCGACGCCAGCCCTCACTACGTCTTCTCCATCGGGCAGATAGTCAGCCGGTGACGTCAGAACTGCCGCACCTACCTCGCTCTCTTTCATGAGGCGTCCTACGAGATAGACAAGAACAAAGCTGGTCAACGCATAGCGGGCGATCAACTCGTTGTCGATCTGATCGAGCTGTCCTTGCACCTCATCCCAAATCAGCCAGCCCAAATAGATATGAGGTGCCGAGACTTTGGGATGAAAGACGTTCTTGTATTGCTGATCGAACAAAGCAAACTTGCGATGCGCCAGAAATGGCTCCTCGTTGTAGAGCGCAATGAGAATCTGTGCAGCATGGTCGTTCTGGATCACTACCTCTCCAGTAGTAGCGTCCTCCCCCCTCTTAATTACGTACTGAACTTTCCCACCGAACATTTCCTCGAACTGACCCTTGAGCACAACCTGCGTTGAGTCGTTGGCACGCAAATCCTTTAGGTTGATCGAGTTCTGGTTATTGCTGCGATAGGTGATGTCGTCCGCAAGCGCCTCGTAGTTGCCAACTTTGACGATCTTGACTGGAACGAGTAGCTCGTCGGTCAACTTCGATTCGTTCTTCCGCAACGCCACTGCTGATTGGCAGCCGTTGACGATAGACAATCCCTTTACCTTCAGGGTGTTTTCATCCTGTGGTACGACCTCGCGGCAAAGCATGGTCAAGCCATTGTGAAAGGTTAGAAACCGTGGATACTCATCAGGATCACCAAGCGTCGTATTTATGTCTTTGTTCACCCGCGTTCGTCCGAGGTCGAGACGCACATTCTGAGCAAAAAGACTCCGATCATCTATACCTGGCAGTGCCGCGATCTGCTTTGCAGATAGCGCGCCAAAGGTAACCTCGACATCATCGCCGACAGGCAAAGTGAAGGACGCATCCGGGGCAAACGAAATCTCAACCTCATCCTCTATATAGAGCGGTCGGTCGATATACCGGATATAAGGATCAAGCTTGTCCAGGTCCCAACCCTCAAGAGCTGGCGATCCGGCTCGATGGGCCTCAAGATAGTCGGTTCCGGCAGCGTCGAAAATACCGTTAGTAACGAAAACGCATCTGGCGGTGAATCCGGCCTCAACCTTTTCCTTCAGGTCATTTCTCTCGACAAGCCCTTTTAGCTCAGGATTGGGTCCCGCGGCCAAGAGCGCATCAACCTGCTCCGGCGAGGAGAACCAGCTAGCTGCCCCAACCAGGCGTTGAAGGTCAACATCGCCTTGAGTCGACGTGACCGAAGCGCGTCGTTTTGCTTGCAGCAAGACGATTTCCTCGCCAAGGACATCGACCCAGATTCCGTCGATACCCTTGTCCCCGCGGCCATCGCATACAGCGTCTGGTGCCTCAGTGTCATCCAAGCGCTTGACATGGCGCAAGAACCAAATGAGAAGTGCAGCGCTCGCCGATCGACCGCCCGTCTGGAACTCCGCTGCGGAAGTGTTGAGTCGGGTGAAGAGATCATCTCGATTGTTGGTGGCCAATGCGATCGCCTTTCTGTGCCTTCAATGAGGACTTCTCTGGAGCAGGCCCCTACACGGCCGCTGATTCTACGTGGCGCGGACATCCAGAAGTACCTATTGGCTATCGAGTCTATGCCTAATCTCGCGGACGGGACTACGGCCGCGAGTCGAATAGATAGGCATCCATTCTCTCGCGCACCTCGTCATGGCTACCGGGGAGCAGGTGGCCGTAGATGTCGAAGGTCGTCTGGATTTTCGAGTGGCCCATGAACGCCTGGACGGCCTTGGGGTTGGCTCCGGCGTCGATCAGCAGCGACGCGAAGGTGTGGCGGCACTCGTGCAGGGTGATCGGATGGAGCGGCTCCGGTTCGCGGTCGGCCGCTGCGCCGTCTTCGCGCTCCCGATCGTTGAAGACGCTCCAGGCGTTCTTGGCCCGGTTGTCGATGGTGGACGAGACGAACGCCGCGTCGGGCGTCCGGCCGAACACGAGGTCCGGCCCGGTCCTGCCGGTGCGCTTCAAGTCCGCTTCGAGATGGCGCCGCAGGATCGCCAGCATCGGCACGGTCCGGCGACCGGATCGAGACTTTGGGTCGATTGCACCCTCCTCCTGGTCCCAGCCACGCTCGACGTGGATCAAGTTCGCCTCGAAATCCAGGTCGCAGCAACGAAGCGCTTGCAACTCGCCCCGCCGTAGGCCAGCGTAGAACGCGGTCGCCCAAACGGATCTGCCCTTCGGATCGAGCGCGTCCAGGAGCGCTACCGCTTCCTCCGCCGAGGCGATGCGCGTCGGACGCTGCGACCTGCCGGTCGGCAAGTCGATCCCTTCGGCGGGGTTGACCGCCAGATCGTCGCGGTCAACAGCTCGCCGGTAGAACGCCTGGATCGGATTGAAGATGTTGCTGACGGTGCCGACCATGAGGCCCGAACCGAGTAGCTCGTCCGCCAAGTGTTGGAGGTCTTGCCGCCGCACGTCGGCGACCTTGAGCTGGCCGACCGCCGAGGGCGCGATGTGGACTCTCAGCGCTCGCTCGTAGGAGCGGATCGTGTTCGGCTTGTACGCCTCGCGTCCCTTGGGTCGGATCGTCCTTGCCTTCATCCCGTCAACGAACTCAGCCAGCGCGCTCGCCAGTGTCCGCCCATCGCGTGTCGTCGGTCGAAGGTCGCCGCGACTCGCAGCGCGCAGCGCATCGGCACGCCATGCCTTCGCTTCTGACTTGCGCCGAAAGGTCTTGCGAACCTTCCTCCCCTCGCGCGGGAGATAGACCCACGCCTCGTACCCCGCGCCGCAGTTGCACCGACCGTCGTCGCGAGCAGGACAAGCAGATGAGTGACGGCGAACGATCCCGGCCGCCATCACATTCCCCCATCGCCGGAGTGCTTCACAGGGCCTCTCGCAGCTCGTCGGCGAGCGCCCGCTCAGCGTTCCTCTCCAACCACCGTTCCAGCTCGCCTACGGGAACTAGCCGCATGCGCCCTCGCCGTACCAATCGCAGCTCCGGCTGGGCATGCCGTTCGAAGCTGTCGAGGCTCATCCCGAGCGCGGCGGCGGCCTCAGCTCGCGTGAGCGCGATGCGGGGAATCGGAGAGCGGAGCTTGCTGGCCATAGCTTCTATGTCCAACGAGCGCGTCTTTTGCCCCGCCTTCTTAACAATCTCGGCCGCGAGATTCAGCGGCTTCTCCGGGGCCAAGACACCCAGGCGGCCCTTGTGACCTATCCCTTCGGAGAGGGAGGCACTGCCCGAGCCCATGACCAGCCTCGACTCCCGAAAAGCCGCCGTCACCGAACGGCCGCCTGGTTGTCTGCCGCGCTTCGGTCCACGAAACAACCGAGCCGCGTCCCGCCGGGGTCCCAGCCCATCCCGTCGAAAAGTTCTTCGGGCGGGACATCAAGGGAACCGGCGAGCTTGACCACGGTGTCCACACGGGCCACCCGTTCCCCGCGCTCAAGCTGGCCGACTGCCGTGCGATGCAGGGACGCCCGCACGGCAAGCTCTTCCTGGGAGAGCTTCGCCCGCCTGCGGCAGTAGGCAAGGTTGCGGCCAAACTGATCCGCGACATTCCTCGCTCTCCTTCTCCACGAACCCGCCTGGCCGGTAGTTGCCGGGGGACCAGACGAGCCCATCGAGCAGAGCGTCGGCGGAGACCTCAAGGGAGGCCGCCAGCTTGACCAGCGTGTCGATGCGGCAGAGGCGCAGGCCCCGCTCCAACTGACTTACCTCGGTGCGGTGCAAGGAGGCGAGGTGGCTCAGATCCTCCTGAGAGAGATCGGCACGCTTGCGGTGGCGGGCGAGGTTGTCCCCGAAGAGGGCGGCGAGGTCGATCATCGGCCCTTCCCTCCCCCGAGTTGCGCGAGCAGGCCGTGCAGGGCCTCGTGCTCGGTAACAACTCGCCGGTACTCGTTTCCCCTGTCGATGATCCCGGCAAGGTCGCCGAGCACGTCGCGCACGTCTGCATCGGGGACGACCACCATCTCGTCAAGCGCCGCCAGGAGCCGCCCGTAGGCGGCGTCCTCTCGGCGCAGGTTGCCCGGATTTCCAAGCCGATCCGGATAGCCAGCCAGCTCGTCGCGAACCCCGGCGCGCGCATCAGTGAAGACGGCGCGCAGGAAGCGAACGTGATCGGCGGGGAGCTTGAGGACGACGGCAGCGCCGCGACCCGTAGGGTTCTGCTCAGCCATGAGGAGGGTCTCTCTCCTTGTGGTCAGGCCCTCGGATGGCGTTACCGCGCCGCCGGGGGCCGCTTCTTGGAGCCGGTAGCTCGCTACCGTTCCCGTTGCGACGGGGCGAGTGCTACTTGACCCGTCGCCACGGGGCCGGTGTTCCAGCACGCGGCCCCACTTATGTGGCCGAAAAGAGTAGCACAGGTGTCGCGGTCACCCCGACAGCTAGCCACGATCGCGGGCTACTTCCGCGACGGTGCTGTGGTGCAAGCCGGTCTCCTCGGCGATCTCGCGCAATGAAAGACCGGCGGCCAGCGCATCTGCGAACGCTTTGCGCCTCGCATCCCTCACAGCCTCGGCATCGCGTTCGAATCGGGCTTGGGCCTGACGGACGGCCTTCCGGGCCTTCGGCTTCGGGTCGTTCGCCATCCCGTCGCAGACTATTCCCCGAGCACGAGACCACGAGCCGACATGAGACTCCGAGCATCGAGAGCCAGCCGCCCGAGAAATGCAGCTCGCCGACGAGTCCGAGCAAGCCCCAGAGGCCCCCCGAGGCAGCCTCCACCGCCAACCGCCTCACCCTTCACGCGCTATCACCTCCGGAGAAAGGCGGGGCAAAACGCCCGCTGGCCGGACAGAGAGGGCATGCTGTCCATCGGCAAGCTCGGAACCGGCCAGGAGCGCTACTACCTGGAGAAGATCGCCGAAGGCGCCGAGGACTACTACTCCGGCGAGGGCGAGGTCGCCGGGCAGTGGGCGGGCGACGCCTCCCGCGAGCTGGAGCTGTCGGGCGAGGTCGGAGCGGACCAGCTCACGGCGATGCTCACCGGGCGCAATCCCGTGGACGGCTCGCCGCTGCTCGGCAGCCAGGGCGTGCGCGGCAAAGGATCGGTCCCCGGCTTCGACCTCACCTTCTCCGCGCCGAAGTCGGTCTCGCTCACCTGGGCGCTCGGCGGCCCGGAGGCCGGGCAGGCGGTCATGGAGGCCCACCACCGCTCCGTCCAAGCCGCCCTCGACTACATGCAACGCCAGGCGTGCTGGACCGGCGCGGCAAAGGCGGCGCGGAGTTCGTGCACGGCAACGGCTACCTCGCCGCCGCCTTCGACCACCGCTCCTCGCGAAACGGCGACCCCCAGCTCCACACCCACGTCCTGATCGCCAACGCGACCAGGGGGCCGGACGGGCGCTGGACCCGCCTCTACCACCCGGCGATCTATGACCACGCCAAGACCGCCAGCGCGGTCTATGAGGCGAACCTGCGCCACGAGCTGACCCGCAGCCTCGGCGTGCGCTGGGGAGAGGTGCGCCACGGGATCGCCGAGATCGAGGGCTTCGAGGACTCTCACCTGCGCGAGTTCTCCACCCGCCGCGCGGAAATCCTCAAGGCGGCGGGAGGACCGGAAGCCTCGGCTCGCGCCCGCCAGGTCGCAACCCTCGCCACGCGCGGGACCAAGGAGCATGCGCTTGAGGGCGACATGCACGAGCGCTGGCGCGAGAGGGCTGCCGAGATCGGCCTCAGGCGCGAGGCGATCCAGGAGACCTTCGACTCCTGGCGGGCGCGGAGCGCCCGAGACAAGGAGCCGAGCGTCGCCAGGGCGATGGCGGTCGGCACGGAGGTGACGGCCAGCGCCTCGCACTTCGACCGCCGCGACGTGGTGCAGGCGGTCGCCGGGATGCGACGCGACGGGATGGCGGCGGCCGACGTGGAGCGGGTCGCCGACGAATTTCTCGCCTCCGAGAAGGTGCTGCGGATCGCCAGCGCCCCCAAGGGCGATCGCTTCACCACCACCCGCGTCTGGGAGATGGAGCAAAGGGCGCTCGACACCGCGCAGCGGATGCGCAGCGAGGGGACGCACGCGGCCGGAGAGATGGTCGCCGAGCGGGCCCTCTGCGCCCACCCGACCTTGAAGACCGACCAGCGCGAGATGGTCCGCCGCCTGCTCGCCGACCGCGAGGGCGTGAGCGTCGTGATCGGCGAGGCGGGGATCGGCAAGAGCTACGCGATCCTCGCCGCGGCGCAGGGCTGGTCGGAAGCAGGAACGGAGCTGCGCGTCGCCGCGCCGACCTGGCGGGCGGCGAACGTGCTGCGGGCCGAGGGCCTGCGAGCCACCAGCGTGGCGAGCCTGCTGGCCGAGCTTGGGCGCGCGGAGGCCGCGGGCGAGCGAGCGCTCGCCTTCCGCTCCGTTCTCCTGGTCGATGAGGCGGGGATGGTGGACTCCGCCGACCTCGCCCGGCTGATCCACCACGCCGATGAGGCGGAGGCAAAGCTCGTCCTGGTCGGCGACCCCGAGCAGCTGGGGGAGGTCGGCGCTGGCGGCATGTTCCGGGCGCTGGCCGAGCGCTGCGAGCCGATCCACCTGGACGAGGTAATCCGCCACGAATCCGAGGTCGAGCGCGAAGGGGCGCGGCTGATCCGCGAGGGCGAGGGAGCCCAGGCGCTCGACCTCTACCGCTCCGCGGAGCGCGTCGTCGTCGCTACCGACGCCGATGCTCGCCGCGAGGCGATGGTCAGCGAGTGGCACGAGTCCTTCGCGGCGGGCGAGGACGCGGTGATGGTCGCCAAGCAGAACATCGAGGTGGAGCGCCTCAACGCGATGGCGCGCGAGTTGCGCCGCGAGGCGGGCCAGCTCGGCGAGCGCGAGATCGAAGTCGGCGAAGCGCGCTTCGCCGCCGGCGATCAGGTGATCACCCGCGTCAACGACCGCGACGCCGACATCTACAACCGCGAGCGCTGGCAGGTCGCCGAGGTCGATCCCGACCGGGGCCGGGTCGTGCTGGAGGGCATCGACCA
>Ga0299914_10000204_pt1 | contig 35167 bp, 39 predicted proteins | sample RVTome_10_FD_201361 | JGI IMG/M metagenome (GOLD analysis project Ga0299914, IMG submission 201361) | Soil microbial communities from uranium-contaminated site in the Upper Colorado River Basin, Wyoming, United States - RVT153D57 (version 2) ... | reverse complement strand
GCGGCGAAAGGCCGATCTGCATCCGGAGAAGCCACGGAACGGTTCCGCTGAACCGCCCCGCGGCCCCATACCTACCTCACGCTGGCGAACTACACCCGCTGAGGTGAAGATGCCGGATCCGGGCTAGACGCGCCGGGTTCGGCCGCCGAGCATCGGCCAGAGCAGCATCGCCAGCCCGATCAGGATCACGATGATCCCGAGCACGTAGTTGACGAGCAGCGCCAGGGCGATCCCGATGACGATCACGAGCAATGCGCTTGGTGCCATGGCCGGCTCTCTACCCGGAGCCGCCCCTGCGGAAACGCCGGCGCCCAGCGTCGGGTCAACACCCCCGGCTGGATTCGAACCAGCGACCCACGGCTTAGAAGGCCGTCGCTCTGTCCACTGAGCTACGGGGGCGGGTGCGTTCTAGGTTACGGCCCCTGCGGGCGCCGTCAGCCCTTGCCGAGCTCGGCGCAGCCGTCGGGGTCGAGCTTGCCGTCGACCCTGAAGACGTAGTCGGGCTGCGGGGTGATCTCCGGCTCTTCGATCAGCAACTCCAACGCCGGGTCGGTTTTTACCCAGGCGTAGACCGGGAAGTAGTACTCCGCCTCGGGCGAGTCCTGAGTCGCCTGGCTGAGGATCAGGTAGTCGTAGTCGCCCTCGTTGACCAGGCTGCGGAAGCGGCGGCAGGTGGTCGCCAGCCTGTACTGGCCCTGCGGCCCCTCGACCCCGATGTACTGGACGTGGTTGTCGAGGTTCATCCCGTAGAAGCCGTACTGGCCGAAGAAGATCTCGCCCGAGCCGGCGATCCCGATCCGCTTGCCGTGCAGGCCGTGGGCGAACTCGTAGGCTTTCTGCGGGCCGCCGTCCTGCAGGAAGGGCGTCGTGCGCTGGTAGTGCTGCTCGTAGTACTGCACCTCCTGCGCGCGGCCGAGGACGACGGCGAGCAGCACGATCGCCCCGGCGGCCGCGGCGACGATCCCGCGGCCGGCGAGGCGGCGTGAGCGCAGCAGGCCGAACCCGGCCGGCGCCCAGACGAAGGCCAGGGTGAGGAAGACCGTGCCGACGATGTAGTCGGGATACCAGCGCGGCGTGGTGAGGACCATCAGCGCGTAGACGACAACCAGGAAGGCAAGCGTCTGGTTGGCCCGCGAATCGGGGGCGCGCAGCGGCCGGGCGATCGGCAACAGGGTCAGCGCCAGCAGCAGACCCGGCATCAGGTAGCGGGTGTTGGTGAAGAAGCCGGTCGGCGAGCCCTCCTGCCCGGCGGCGGTCAGCGGCGTCACCACGTAGACGGCTGCGGTGATCAGCGCGGCGACGGCGATCGCCCGCAGGAGCAGGTTGCGCGAGCGCACCGCGATGAAGACGGTCGCGGCCAGAGCGGCGATCAGGATCAGCGGCCAGAAGGGGCCGAGCGCGTTCTCCAGCTCGGGGAAGAACCAGCGGCGGTAGACCGTCGGGTTGGTCAGGTAGTCGGCGACGGCGAAGCGCGGCCGCGGGTCGAGCGGCATCTGGTCGGGCCGCGGCAGGTTCAGCGGCCCCCAGCCGAGCTGCGGGATCGGGTTGCCGCCGGTGTGGATCGCCGCCCGCACGTACCAGTAGCCGCCGACGACGAAGGCCGGGATGCCGACCGCCGCCGCGGTCACCAGCCGCCGCCCGGCGCCGCTGACGAGCACCATGCCGACCGCCAGCGCCCCGACCGGCGCCAAAAGCGGCAGCTTCACCGAGACCGCCAGCCCGGCGGCGATGCCGGCCACAACCAGCGGCCCCTTGTCGAGCAGCGGCGCGCCGCTCTCCGGCTTGTCCTGCACCGCCCCCGCCGCCGGCGCCCGCCGCTGGTGGCCGTTGATCAGGAAGGCGGCGAAGGCGAGCAGGAAGGCGAGGCCCATGATGTCGTTGCGCCCCTCGCCGGGCTGCGTCTCGATCATCACCCCGGCGGAGAAGACGATCGCGCCGGCGACCAGGGTGGCCGGGCCGACCTTGTAGGGGCGGCCGACGCACCAGGCGGCCAGCAGCCCGATCGAGAGCCAGACCATGTTGATCAGCGGCGAGAGCCAGTCGGTGCCGAAGAGGACGATCGGAGCGGCGTGGAGCAGCTCCGCGCTGCCCGGGTAGAACCAGGCGACGAGCCGCAGCGGGTCGGTGAAGTGCAGCGGGATCGTCGTCCCCTCCTGCGCGATCCGGCCCGAGAAGGGCATGTGGTACCAGGTCGTGTCGCCGCCGAACATGCCGTGGTCGAGGGCGAGCTGCGCGGGGAAGGTCCACTCGGCGACGCACCAGGAGGCGACGCCGAGTGCCGCCAGGAAGGCGAAGGTCTGCACCTGCGGCGCGCTGACTTCGCGGTTCTCGGCCGGCGCCATCCACCAGCCGAGAGCCGCGGCGCCGAGACCGACGGCGATGCAGACGACGATCGTCCAACCGAGCACGAGGATGCCGAGCGAGCCGAGCAGCTGCAGCGCCAGGATCAAGAGCGCGACGGCGATCGTCGCGTCGGCGAGGCGGGCCAGCGCGCCGGAGAACTCCGGCGCGATCCAGCGCCGCAGCCAGTAGCCGCCGAGGGCGAGCGCGGCGACGATGCCGACCGTCGCCAGGCAGCCGCCGATGTAGGAGCCGAGGGAGGGCGTCACGGGCGCGTGATGCTATTGGCCGCGGCGGGCGGGCGAAGCGCTAGGAGGTAGCCGCCGGGATGCGGCAGGCGACGCCGGTGCCGGCCAGGCCGCAGTAGCCGTTCGGCACCTTGTGCAGGTACTGCTGGTGGTAGTCCTCGGCGTAGTAGAAGGGTCCGGCCGGCTCGACCTCGGTCGTGATCGGCGCGTGCCCGGCCTCGCGCAGCGCCTCGTCGTAGGCGGCCCGCGCCGCCTCCGCCGTCGCCTTCTGCGCGTCGCCCGTGAAGTAGATGCCGGAGCGGTACTGGGTGCCGACGTCGTTGCCCTGCCGCATCCCCTGGGTCGGGTCGTGCTCCTCGAAGAAGACCTTGACCAGGTCGGCGTAGGAGACCCGCTGCGGGTCGAAGGCGACCAGCACGGCCTCGGCGTGGCCGGTCCGCCCGGTGCAGACCTCCTCGTAGCTGGGGTTCGGCGTCGTCCCGTTCATGTAGCCGACCGCCGTCGTGTAGACGCCGTCGATCTCCCAGAAGAGGCGCTCGGCGCCCCAGAAGCAGCCGAGCGCGAAGTAGGCGACCTCGGTCCCCTCCGGGAAGGGCGGCTCCAGCGGCGTTCCGAGCACGGCGTGTTTAGAGCCCATCTTTGACATCGCCCTGACAAGGTAGCGTTCGCGCATCGGCTGTATCGCCCTACTCCTGGCCCTGATCTCGCCGCGGCTGGCGCTGTTCGTGCTGTGGCTGTTCAGCGACCTGCTCAGCCGCTCCTTCGACAGCTGGGTCCTGCCGCTGCTGGGCTTCTTCCTGCTCCCCTGGACGACGCTCGCCTACGCGGTGATGTGGTCCTTCTCCGACGGCGTGGTCGGCTTCGACTGGTTCATCGTCGCGCTCGCCTTCCTCGTCGACATCGGCGCCTTCGCCGGCGGCGGTCGGCGGCGCGCCGAAACCCGCTGAGGCCGCCTACGCGTCGCCCTCGAGCGGGTATGCCAGCCGGATGTGCGCCTTGGAGAGGACGATGAACTCGCGCCGCACGCTCTGGCCGCCGCCGAGCGGCGCGATCTCGGCGTTGACCACCGGCAGAAAGGCGACGTCCTCGCGGTTGATCGCATCCGAGAAGCGCGCCTGGTAGCCCTCCGCGGGCAGCGAGACGTCGCCGACGATCATCTGCCGGTCTGTCTCGAAGACGATCCGCTCGCGACGCAGCGCCCTGCCCGGTCGGCCCTCCATGGCGGCGCTTATCGGCGCTCCCGGCAATTTCCCGACCGGATAAGCGTCCAGATCCAATCTGTCGGAAGCCGGGCCGCCGATTCAGGTCAGCCTGGTTGCCAGGGATCCCGGCGCCGCAGCCAGCGTGGCACGGCGCGCTTGTAGGCGCGGTACTCCTCGCCGAAGCGCTGCTCCAGGCCGGGCTCCTCGGCCAGAAGGAAGAAGACGTGGTTGACCGCGACGAACAGCGCTGCCCAGGCGAGGATCCAGGGCGAGCCGAAGAAGACCGCCTCGCCGAGCAGCAGCGTCGCCACGGCGCTGATCATCGGGTTGCGCATGTGCCGGTAGGGACCCTCGACCACCAGGTGGCAGGTCGGGTCCCAGGGCGCCAGCGTCCCCCTGCCGATCCGCCGGAAGAGCAGCACGGTCCACAGCCAGACCGAGAAACCGGCCGCGATCAGCACCAGCCCGAGCAGCGCCCCCGCCACCGCGCCGACTCCGCCGAGCCCCCATCCGATCGCCGGCCCCTCGACGAACAGCAGGATCGCCGCCGGCACGACCACCGTCACGTTCCCCGGCAGCACCGCGATCGCCCGTGCCTGCCGCCAGCCACTCATGGGCAAAGACTCTAGGCGGAACATGCGGCGCCTTGCCGCGAGGCAGAGAGATTAGCCGCATAAGGATTTAGACGATTATACGTTTAATCGTCTATGCTTCTACCATGATCTATGCAACGCCAAAGGTGACCCCCGCCCTAGGCAGCCAACTCGGCGAGCTGGCTGACCTGCGCGCCGCGCTGGGCGACCAGGTCAAGACCCGCAGCCGCTGGATGGGCAGCCTGCGGCGTGAGGTCCGCGCCAGCTCGATCGAGAGCTCGACCTCGATCGAGGGCTTCAGCGTCTCACCGGAAGAAGCCCTCGAGCTGACCGACGGCCGCGATGCCCCCGACCTCGAGCAGGAGAATCGTCAGGCGGTCGCCTGCTACGCCCGGGCCATGGACCACGCCGGGGCGATGAGCCTCGATCCGTCGTTTCGCTGGGTCGACCGGGTGATCCTCGATCTTCACTTCGACGCCTGCTGGTTTCAGCGCGACAAGGATCCCGGGCTCTGGCGTACCGGGCCGGTCGGCGTCACCGCTCCCGATGGCTCGCTTGAGTACAGAGGGCCGGACGGCGAGCAGGTGGTCGGGTTGATGGACGAGGTGCTCGACTGGCTTGCGGGCGGCGATCTCGAGGTCGACGTCGTCGTGCGGGCCGCAATGGCGCACCTTCACGTGGTTTCCGTCCACCCCTTTCGCGACGGCAACGGCCGCGTGGCGCGAATCGTTCAGTCGCTGGTCCTCGCCCGCGAGGGGCTCACCGCACCGGAGTTCTTCTCAATCGAGGAGTACCTGGGCGCGCACACGCAGGAGTACTACGCCGCATTGCGCGAAACGCAGCGGGGGAGCTATCAGCCGGAGCGGGACCCGACCCGATGGGTCTCCTTCTGCATCGATGCCCACCTCGTTCAGGCGCGCCAGCGCCTCGCCCAGATAGAGAGCGCCGCCGTCCGCTGGTCGCGCCTCGAAGAGCTTGTCGAGAGTCGCAACTGGCCGGAACGGCTGGTGATCGCGCTAGAGCAGAGCATCGTCGGCGGAACCGAACGGAGCAGGTACGGCGAAGAGGCCGGCGTGTCGCCGGCAACCGCAAGCGCCGACTTCCGGCGACTGCTCGATGCCGGACTCGTCGAGCAACGCGGCCGCGGCAGGAACGTCAGCTACGTGGCGAGCGACTCACTGCGGGATGCGACTGGGATCGCAAGCTGAATCTCGATCGGGGCGCCCGGATTAGGTCGGTTCTGCAAGCGGGTTGCGGAGGGTCGGAGTTCGGCTCATCGCACAGCCATATAGCACTCGGACGAGTTCGGCCTTGGCCGCGATCCGCCCCGCGCGGTATGCATCACAGAATCCCGCGCACCACCCCGCACAGCCGCCCCCATGCGCCGAGCAGCGGGTGGCCATGCGGAACTTTTGTGCGCCACGGGACGGACTTGCGATCGAATATCGGGGCGGCTGGATTTGAACCAGCGAATCCTCCCGCCCCCAAAGCGGGCGCTCTGACCAGGCTGAGCTACGCCCCGATGCTCGTATTCTAGGGCCATTCGGCGCGCAGCCGATCCATCCAGGCGTCGAGCCGCGCGCGCAGATAGGTGTCGGAGGCGCGGACCTGCAGAACCCCGTATCGCGATCGCCAGGTTCGCCCCGCCATCTGGCCGCTGTTGGACTTTCTCTGGAACCTGATGCTCGAGGGCTCGACCTCGAGCAGCTTGCCCCAGAACTCGCACAATCTCATGTAGACCGGGTACGCCATGGCTGTACCGAACGTATGTTCCCGTCTGCGTCGGACGGCTGGAATCGCTAGCGTCCCGCCCCCGATGGCCGACGTGCGCCCGATCTATGCGACCCACTACGACCTGGGTGAGGTGGGCTCGCTGCAGGACGTGGCGGCGCCGCCTTACGACGTGGTCGACGCGGCGATGCGCCCGGAGCTGCTGGCGCGCTCTCCCTACAACGCGGTCGCGATCGACCTGCCCAAACCGTACGGCGAGAGCGGGCCGCAGCAGACGGAGGACGACCCCTACGAGCGGGCGGCGCGGCTGATGGAGGAGTGGCGGCAGGCGGGCGCCCTGGTGAGCGACTCCGAGCCGGCGATCTGGGCGATGACCCAGGACTACACCGGCCCCGACGGGGCCGCCCGCACCCGCCACGGCATCCTCGCCCGCGTCCGAGTCGAGGACTTCTCCGCCGGCCAGGTCCTCCCCCACGAGCGCACCCTGCCGGGGCCAAAGAAGGACCGGCTCGACCTGACCCGGGCGACCCGCCACAACCTCTCGCCGATCTTCTCGCTCGCTACCAAGGACCCCTGGCCGCTGGTCGCGGCGGCGATCGAGGGCGCCGCGCCGTGGGGCGAGGCGCGCGACGAAGGCGGCACGGCGACCCGCGTCTGGCGGGTCGGCGACCCGGACGTCCACGCCGCGGTCGAAGAGCTGCTGGCCGGCGCGCAGCTGTTGATCGCCGACGGCCACCACCGCTATGAGACCGCGATCGCCTATCGCGACGAGGTCGGCGGCGAGGGCGACCACGAGTACACCTTGATGGCGCTGACCGGGCTCGACGACCCCGGCCTCACCGTCTTCCCCACCCACCGCCTGCTCTCCGGCTTCCGCGAGGACCCCGAGCGCCAGCGCCGCCTCGGCGAGGGCTTGCGCGAGCTCTTCGACGCCACCGAGGTGCCGCTCGACCAGCTCGACCCTCTGGGCGCCGAGGGGGTCGGCGTCTTCGGCCTCTACGACTCCCACCACCGCCAGGCCTACCGGCTGCGGCTGAAGGAGAGCGCGGTCGCCGCCCTCGACGAGCGGCTGGCCGGCAAGCCGGAGGCCTACCGCCGCCTCGACGCGGCGATCCTCGAGACGCTGGTGCTGAAGGGGATCGCCGGCCTCAGCGAGGACGACATCCTCGCCAAGCGCGGCCTCGGCTACGCGAAGAGCGTCGAGGACTCGCTCGCCCTGCTCGAGGGCGGCGCCTACGGCGTCGCCTTCCTCCTCCGCCCGATCCCCGTCGACCAGGTGAAGGCGATCTGCGAGAGCGAGGAGAACATGCCGCCCAAGTCGACCTACTTCTTCCCCAAGGTCCTCACCGGGCTAGTGTTCAACCCGGTTTGAAGATCTACACGCGCAAGGGCGACGACGGCACGACCTCGCTCTGGTACGGCGGCCGCGTCGCCAAGCACCACGGCCGCACCGAGGCCTACGGCGCGCTCGACGAGGCCTGCGCCGAGCTCGGCGTCGCCCGCTCGCTCTGCGGGCCCGCCGAGGTGGAGCTGGCGACCGACATCCTCCGCCTCCAGGACGACCTCTTCGTCGCCGGCGCCGAGCTGGCCACCGCGCCGCAGGCGAACGAGCGGCTCGAGGACGGCGTCAGCCGCACCACCGAGGAGATGGTGGCCGCGCTGGAGGAGGCGATCGACCGCTACATGGACCGGGTCGAGCTGCCGCCCAAGTTCGTCATCCCCGGCGGCACCCGGCTCTCCGCCCAGCTCGACGTCGCCCGCACGACGATCCGCCGCGCCGAGCGGCACATCAGCGCCCTCAACGAAGCCGGCGAGCTGGCCGGCGAGACCGTGATCCACTTCGTCAACCGCGCCTCCGACCTCGCCTACGCGATGGCCCGCTACGCCGACGTCGACGACCCGGCCCTGTTCGAGGGCCGCGGCAAGGGCTAGCCGCCGATGGACCTCGGTCTGCGCGGGCGCGCCTGCGCCGTCACCGGCGCCAGCCGCGGGATCGGCCGCGAGACGGCGCGCCTGCTCTGCGCCGAGGGCGCCAACGTCCTGCTCGTCGCCCGCAGCGAGGAGCGCCTGGCGGCGGCCGCCGAAGAGGCGGGCGCCGCCGGAGCCGATGCGGGCGGCGAGGCGGTCACCCTACGGCTCGACGTCACCGACGAGGACGCCGGCGAGCGCATGCTCGCCGGCGCTGAGGAGCGCTTCGGCTCCCTCGACGTGCTCGTCAACAACGCCGGCGCCGCGCAATGGCGCGACCTCGACGACGTCACCGACGAGGACTGGCGCGCCCAGTACGAGCTCAACGTGATGGCGCCGCTGCGGGCGATGCGCGCCGCTGCGCCGCCGATGGCCGAGCGCGGCTGGGGCCGCATCGTCAACGTCTGCTCGACCGCCGGCAAGCGGCCCTCGGCGGCGATGCCCGAGTACTCGGTCGCCAAGGCGGCCGAGCTCTCGCTCTCCCGCCTCTACGCCGACCGCTACGCCAAGCGGGGCGTGCTGGTCAACGCGATCTGCCCCGGCCCGGTCGAAGGCGAGCTCTGGATGGAGCCGGGCGGCCTGCTCGACCAGTCGCAGCAGATGTCTGGCACGAAGAGCCGCGAGGCGGCGCTGCAAGCCGCCGGTGAGAAGCGGCCGATCGGCCGCCTCGCCCAGGTCGAGGAGATCGCCGCGGCGATCGTCTTCCTCTGCTCCGAGCGCGCCTCCTACGTCAGCGGCGCCGCCTGGTCGGTCGATGGCGGCACCGTCCAGGTCATCATTTGATCGAGGCCGCCGTCCTGCTGCCGCTCTACGGCTGGCCGGAGGAGCCCGGCCTGGTCTTCACCGAGCGGCGGGCCGACCTGCGCCGCCACGCCGGCGAGATCTCCTTCCCCGGCGGGCGCCAGGACGAGGGCGACGCCGACCTCGCCGCGACGGCGCTGCGCGAGGCGCGCGAGGAGATCGGCCTCGACCCGACCGCGGTCGAGCTCGGCGAGGCGCTGCCGGCGACCCGCACCTTCGCCACCGGCTACCGCATCCACCCCTTCGTCGGCCGCATTCCCCACCCCGGTGGGCTGGGCCTCGCCCCAAACCCGGCCGAGGTCGAGACCGTGCTCGCCTTCTCGCTCGACGTGCTGCGCGAGGGCTACGCGATGCGCCGCCTGGTGCGCCGCGGCGTGCCGATCCACACGGCGACCTACGAGGTAGAGGGCCACCTCATCTGGGGCGCAACGGCGCGGATCCTCGGCGATCTACTGGCGCGGGTCTGAGGCGGCGTAACCAAGCCTGGCTAGGACGCAGGGAGGCTGACAAGGGGAGCGCACATTAGTGCGTGACCCGCAGGCAGCCGACTGAGGACACCGCCAGGCGCCGGTTACGGCGTCTCAGACGGTTGCGGGACGATGCGGATGTATGGGCGCGGCTCCTCCCAGCCCTCCGGGTAGATCTCCTTCGCCTGGTCGTTGGAGACCGACCCCGCGATGATCACGTCGTCGCCGTCCTGCCACTGGGCCGGGGTCGCGACTTTGTGCTCGGCGGTCAGCTGCAGCGAGTCGATCACCCGCAGCACCTCGTCGAAGTTGCGCCCGGTCGTCATCGGGTAGACGAGGATCAGCTTGATTTTCTTGTCGGGACCGATCACGAAGACGTTGCGGACGGTCTGGTTGTCGGCCGGCGTGCGGTCGGCGGCGTCGCCGGAGACCTCCGCCGGCAGCATCCCGTAGAGCTTGGAGACCTCGAAGTCGGCGTCGCTGACGATCGGGTAGCCCGGCCTCGCGCCCTGCGTCGCCTCGATGTCGTCAACCCAACCCTCGTGGTTGTCGAGCGGGTCGACCGAGAGCCCGATGATCTTCACGTTGCGCTTCGCGAACTCGGGCTCGATGCTCGCCATGTAGCCGAGCTCGGTGGTGCAGACCGGGGTGAAGTCCTTCGGGTGGGAGAACAAGACGGCCCAGGAGTCGCCGATCCAGTCGTGGAACTTGATCGGACCCTCGGTCGTCTGGGCCTCGAAGTCGGGTGCCTCGTCACCAAGCTTCAGCGTCATCGGACCGCTCCTCTCGGGGTGTTCTTCTCATTCACCTTAATTCCCATCGGAGTTTAGAGAGATGCGCTACTCGGCCGGACTGGCCATTCCCAGCACCGCGTTCGTTGCCGATTCGAGCCAGACTTCGAGCGGATCGTGCCAAGTCTCGTCGTCGTTTGGATCGGCCAGGAGCGTGCCAAGCGGGATCTGCCACCGCTCGGCTGCGGTCTCGAGCGATTCTCGGCCGCGGGCCAGCAAGACGGGGTCGACACTGCCTCCTGCCTCGTAGACGAAGCCCCTTACCGACGTTTCCACCAGGTGCTCGACGACGCGATCCAACCCCCGCCCGTGGATCGCGGCGAGCTCTTCCGCAGAGCCTTCGGCTGAGCCGAACAGCCAGGCGACGACAGCAACATCGTCCACCAACTCCAACACGGAGCCAGGACGACCGGGGTCGGCCAGCGCCGGCTCGATCCCCGCCGCCTCGATCGGCATCAGACCCTCCTCCCGCCGGGTGGTGCCGCGCACCTGCCAGCCCGCGGCCAGCAGCCGCTCCCCCAGCGCCCGCCCGCGGCAGCCACAGCCGACGATCAGCGCCCGCGCCACCCGGCCCTCAAGCGCCGAACGGGTCGCCGCGGCGGAGCTTCTCGCGCTCCTCCGCTTCGACTTCTGCCCGCAGCGCCTCCTCGTCGAGCTCGGGGGCGCCGCGGCGGCGGCGGATCTCGTTCTGCGCCTCGACCATCTGCCGCACGTCGTCGATTTCGTTCTGCGCTTCGACCTCGGGCGAGCGGGTCGGCTTCCAGTCGACCAGGTCGGCGCTGCTGCCCTGGTAGAAGTGGCCGATCAGCATGATGACGCCGACCATCACCGCGAGCATGCCGAGCGTGAGCAGGACCAGGCTCATGCCCCTGAGGATACGCCGCGAAACCGCCTCGCGTTTAATGCGCCGTTATGGCTGAGGCCTACGTCGTCGAGGCGCTGCGCACGCCGATGGGCGCCTACCGCGGCGCCCTCGCCGGGGTCCGCCCGGACGACCTCGCCGCCCACGTCGTCGCCGCCACGGTCGAGCGCAGCGGGGTCGACCCGGCCGAGATCGCCGACGTCTACTTCGGCGCCGCCAACCAGGCCGGCGAGGACAACCGCGACGTCGCCCGCATGGCCGCCCTGCTGGCCGGCCTGCCGAGCACGGTGCCCGGCGCCACCGTCAACCGCCTCTGCGCCTCCGGGCTGGAGGCGGTCAACGCCGCCGCCCGCGCGGTCAAGCTCGGCGAGGGCGACTTCTACCTGGCGGGCGGGGTCGAGTCGATGAGCCGCGCGCCCTGGGTCGTGGAGAAGCCGGAGCGCGCCCTGCCGCGCGGCTCGCAGACGATGCACGACACGACGCTCGGCTGGCGCCTGGTCAACCCGCGCATGGCCGAGCTCGGCGTCTCCACCGAGTCGATGGGCGAAACGGCGGAGAACGTCGCCGCGCGCTACGGGATCGGACGCGAGGCGCAGGACGCCTACGCGCTGCGCAGCCACCGGCGCGCCGCCGCCGCCGCGGAGGGGCGCTTCGCCGAGGAGATCGTCCCGATCGAGGCGCCGCAGGGTCGCGAGACGGTCACGGTCGAGGCCGACGAGGGGCCGCGACCCGACGCCTCCGCGGAGGCTCTGGCGAAGCTGCGGCCGGTCTTCCGCGAGGGCGGCACGGTGACCGCCGGCAACGCCTCGACCCTCAACGACGGCGCCGCCTGCACCCTGATCGCCTCCGAGGCCGGGGTCGAGCGGCTCGGCGCCGAGCCGCTGGCCCGGATCGTCGCCGGTGGCGTCGCCGGCGTCGACCCCGCCTACATGGGGATCGGCCCGGTCGAGGCGGTGCCGCGGGCGCTCGCCGCCGCCGGCCTGGAGCTCGACCGGATCGACCTGATCGAGCTGAACGAGGCCTTCGCCGCGCAGGTGCTCGCCTGCGTCGCCGAGCTCGGCCTCGACGAGGCCCGCCTCAACGTCAACGGCGGCGCGATCGCCCTCGGCCACCCGCTCGGCTGCTCCGGCGCCCGCCTCACCACGACCCTGGTCCGCGAGCTGCGCCGCCGCGGCGGCCGGTTCGGCATCGCCACGCTTTGCGTGGGGGTTGGTCAGGGCCTGGCGACCGTCTTCGAAGCGCCTTGATCGATCGATCGCAGCTTTTGGGGGCCTATAGGGCCCTCAATGCTTCAGGTAGCCTCGCGCGGCGATGACCGAGCGGGTGGAAGAGCTGGCCAGCGTCGACGGGCGGGTGACGCCGACCGCCGCGGCGACCGTGCCGCTCAAGGACGACGGCCTCTACCGGGGCGACGGCGCCTTCGAGGTGATCCGCCTCTACGACGGCCGGCCCTTCGCCCTCGCCGACCACCTCGACCGGCTGCAACGCTCCGCCGCGGCGATCGAGCTCTCCTTCGACCGCGCCGCGCTGGAGGCGGAGATCGCCGCCCTGCTGGACGCCGCCGGCGAGCCCGACGGCCAGCTGCGCCTGATCGTCACCCGCGGCGGTCGGCGAATCGCCGCGACCGAGCCGATCCCGCCGCGCGCGGAGACGGTGAGCGTGGCCACCGTCACCTACTGCCCCACGGTGATCCTCAACGGGGTCAAGTCGCTCTCCTACGCCGCCAACATGCAGGCAACCCGGCTGGCGCAGGCGCAGGGCGCCGACGAGGCCGTCCTCGTGCGGCCCGACGGGACCGTGCTCGAGCCGCCGACCTCGGCGATCTTCTGGGTCTCGCCGGAGGGCGACCTGCGCACCCCGGCGCTCGACAACGGCGTGCTCGAGTCGATCACCCGCGATCGCCTTGTCAAGGCGCTGCACGTCGACGAGGGCGCCTGGCCGGTGAGCGACCTGCGCGCCGCGCACGAGGCCTTCCTCGCCTCGACCACGCGCGAGATCCAGGCGGTCGCGGCGATCGACGGCCGCGAGCTGCCGGCGGCGCCGGGGCCGCGGACCCGCGAGGCGCAGGAGGCCTTCGCCGCAACCCTCGGGCGTGAGCTTCGAACCGACCCCGCCGAGAACCGGAAAGCAGGCTGAGATGGACTTCCAGTTGACCGACGAGCAGCGCCTGATCTCCGAGGCGGCGCGCGAATTCGCCGACCGCGAGATCCTGCCGCGGGTGCGCGACAACGACCGCGCCGGCCGCTTCGACCGCGAGCTGGCGAGCAAGCTGGGCGAGGTCGGCTACCTCGGCGCCCCGGTCGCCGAGGAGTACGGCGGCCGCGGCCTCGACTACACCGGCTACGGCCTGATCGTCGAGCAGGTCGGCCGCGCCGACTCCTCCGCCCGCACCGTGGTCTCCGTGCAGACCTCGCTGGTCGCCGGCTCGATCGAGCGCTGGGGCACCGAGGAGCAGAAGCGGCACTGGCTGCCGCGGCTCTGCTCCGGCGAGGCGCTCGGCTGCTTCGGCCTGACCGAGCCCGACACCGGCTCTGACGCCGCCAACCTGCGCACCCGCGCGACGAAGACCGACGGCGGCTGGTCGATCAGCGGCCAGAAGATGTGGATCTCGCTCGGCAACTACTCCGAGCTGGCGCTGATCTTCGCCCAGACCGACCCGGCGAAGAAGCACCGCGGCCTCGCCTGCTTCCTCGTCCCCACCGCCAGCGAGGGCTTCGCCGGCCAGGAGATCCACGGCAAGCTGGGCCTGCGCTCCTCCGACACGGCGGAGCTCTCGCTCGACGCGGTCGAGGTCGGCGACGACGCCCTGCTGGGCGACGTCGGCGACGGCTTCAAGGTCGCGATGAGCGCCCTCGACAACGGCCGCTACAGCGTCGCCGCCGGCTGCGTCGGGATCTGCGACGGCTGCGTCGACGCGTCGGTCGCCTACGCCAAGGAGCGCAAGCAGTTCGGCGTGCCGCTGGCCCGCTTCCAGCTGGTGCAGGAGATGATCGCCGACATGATCGTCAAGCGCGACGCCTCGCGGATGCTGGTCTACCGGGCCGGCGCGCTCAAGGACGAAGGCAAGCCGAACACGCTGGAGACCTCGGTCGCCAAGCTGCACGCCACCGAGGCGGCGGTCGAGTGCGCCAACCTGGCGATCCAGGTGCACGGCGGCGCCGGCTACGTCGACGACTACCCGGTCGAGCGCTACCTGCGCGACGCCCGCGTGACGACCCTGTACGAGGGCACCTCGCAGATCCACAAGCTGATCATCGGCCGCGACGCGACGGGGATCAACGCGATGCTGCCCCTGGAGGCAGAGAAGGCGAAGTGAGCGTGCCGGTCGAGAGCTCGCGCGACGGGCACGTCGCGCTGCTGCGCCTCAACCGGCCGGAGGCGCGCAACGCCCTCTCGCCGGAGATGATGGAGCAGCTCGCCGGCGAGCTGGAGCGGTTCGACCCCGACCCCGAGGTGCGCTGCGTCGTGATCGCCGGCTCCGACGGCGTCTTCGCCGCCGGCGCCGACATCAAGGCGATGAGCGAGCGCAGCTTCGAGGAGGCGCTGCGCCACCCCGCCGCCTCGTTCTGGCGCCGCCTCGCGGCGATCAAGACGCCGACCGTCGCCGCGGTCTCGGGCTTCGCCCTCGGCGGCGGTTGCGAGCTGGCGCTCGCCTGCGACATGATCGTCGCCTCCGAGACGGCCCGCTTCGGCCAGCCGGAGATCACCCTGGGGATCGTCCCCGGCGGCGGCGGCACGCAGCGGCTGGCCCGGGTGCTCGGCAAGCAGCTGACGATGGAGTACGTCCTCACCGGGCGCCAGTTCGACGCCGAAATGGCGCGTGAGATGGGCCTGGTCAACAAGGTGGCGAAGAAGAAGGCCTGGCTGGAGGAGGCGCTGGAGCTGGCGCGGACCGTCGCCGCGCGGCCGCCGATTGCCGCGCGCCTCGGCAAGCAGGCGGTGCTGGCGGCCGAGGAGATGGGGCTCTCCGCCGGGCTGGAGACGGAGCGCCGCAACTACGAGTTGGCGATGGCGACCGAGGACCGGGTCGAGGGCATGCGCGCCTTCCTCGAGAAGCGCGAGCCCAGGTTCGAGGGGCGGTGAAGGTAGAGCGGGTCGGCGTGGTCGGCGCCGGCACGATGGGCGCCGGGATCGCCGCGATCGCCGCCGAGGGTGGCTACGGGACCCTTCTGCACGATCCTGACCCGGACGCCCTCGCCGCCGGCTTGGAGCGTGCCGGCGAGGAGGTGCGCGCGGCGCCTGCTCTCGCCGACCTGGCTGGGTGCGACCTGGTGGTCGAGGCGGCCCCCGAGGACCTGGAGCTGAAGCAGGAGCTGTTCGCCGCCCTGGCGGAGGCCTGCGGGCCGGAGGCGATCCTCGCCACCAACACCTCCTCGCTGCCGGTCGGCGAGATCGCCGCCGGCCTCTCCCACCCCGAGCGCGTCGTCGGCATGCACTTCTTCAACCCGCCGGCGAAGATGAGGTTGGTCGAGGTCGTCGCCGCCGAGCGCTCCTCTCCGGATGCGGTCGAGGCGACCGTCGAGGTCGGCGAGCGCATGGGCCGCACGCCGATCCGCGCCAAGGACAGCCCCGGCTTCGTCGCCAACCGGCTGGCGCGGCCGTTCACGCTGGAGTCGCTGCGGATGCTCGCCGAGGGGGTCGCCGACGCGGCGACGATCGACCGCGTCTGCCGGCTCGGCGGCGGCTTCCGCATGGGCCCCTTCGAGCTGATCGACCTGATCGGGCTAGACGTCAACCTCAGCGTCGCCCGCTCCTTCCACCGCCAGGGCGGCGAGCCGGAGCGCTGGCGCCCGAGCGAGGTCCAGGCGCGGCTGGTCGAGGAAGGGCGGCTCGGCCGCAAGAGCGGTCGCGGCTTCTACGCGTACGACGACGCGCCCGGCGACCCGTCCCCGCCTTCCGGTGTTCCCTGTCCGCGATATGTACGGGAAAGGAACACCGGAGCGGGCGAGCCGACGCTCGACCCCGACGCCCTGGCCCGGATCGACCCCGCCGCGGCGGCGATCCTCCCCCGCCTCCTCGCCCAGATCGCCAACGAGGCCGCCTTCGCGCTCGAAGAGGAGGTGGCCTCGCCGCAGGACATGGACACCGCGATGCGGCTCGGCTTCAACTGGCCGCGCGGCCCGCTGGAGCTGACCGAGCTGATCGGCGCCGCCCGCGCCGCCGCCCTGCTCGAGGAGCTGCGCGGCGAGCGCGGCGACGCCTACCGCCCGGCGCCGCGCCTCGCCCCCGCAGGCTGAAAGACTGCCCCCCGTGGAGGAGGGACGGGAGTTCGAGGAAGCGCGGCGCGGCCTCGTCGCCCCCTTCGACCCGCCGGTGGTCACCGACGACGGCGGACGCACCGTCTGGGATCTGCGCTCCTACGACTTCCTCGACGGCGAGGCGCCGCAGACCGCCCACCCGAACCTCTGGCGCCAGGCGCAGTTGGGGTGCATAGCCGGACTCTTCGAGCTGGCGCCCGGCCTCTACCAGCTGCGCGGCTTCGACCTCTCCAACATGCACGTGATCGAGGGGAACGAGGGGATCGTCGTCGTCGACCCGCTGGTCTCCGCCGAGTGCGCGGCGGCGGCGCTCGCCCTCTACCGCGAGCAGCGCGGCGAGCGCCCGGTCACCGGCCTGCTCTACACCCACAGCCACGTCGACCACTTCGGCGGCGCCAAGGGCGTCGTCGACCCCGAGGACGTCGAGGCGGGCCGCGTCCCGGTCCTCGCCCCGGCCGGCTTCCTCCACCACGCGGTCAGCGAGAACGTCTTCGCCGGGATCGCGATGGGGCGCCGCGCCGGCTACATGTTCGGCGCGCCGCTGCAGCGCGGCCCGGCCGGGCAGCTCGGCGCCGGCCTGGGACAGACCAACTCGACCGGCACGATCTCGCTCGTCCCGCCGACCCTGGAGGTCGCCGCCACCGGCCAGGAGGAGGTCGTCGACGGCGTCCGCTTCCGCTTCCAGCTGACGCCTGGAACCGAGGCGCCGGCCGAGATGAACTTCCACCTGCCCGAGCTGGGCGCCCTCTGCATCGCCGACAACGCCGTCCACTCGATGCACAACGTCCTCACCCCGCGCGGCGCCCTGGTGCGCGACCCGCGCCGCTGGGCCAACTACCTCGACGAGGCAATCGACCTCTTCGGCGCCGACTCCGAGGTGCTCTTCGCCGGCCACCACTGGCCCTGCTGGGGGCGGGGGCGGATCGTCGACTTCCTCGAGAAGCAGCGCGACCTCTACGCCTACCTGCACGACCAGACCCTGCGGCTGCTGAACGACGGCCACACCGGGCCCGAGATCGCCGAGCTGATCGAGCTGCCGCCGAGCCTCGCCGCGGAGTGGCACTGCCGCGAGTTCTATGGCTCGGTCAGCCACAACGTGAAGGCGATCTACCAGCGCTACATGGGCTGGTTCGACGGCAACCCGGCCCACCTCTGGCCGCACCCGCCGGTCGAGGCGGCGCGGCGCTACGTCGAGTTCATGGGCGGCGCCGAGGCGGTGCTGGAGAGGGCGCGCGAGTCGCTCGCGGGGGGCGACCTGCGCTGGGTCGCCGAGGTGGTCAACCACGTCGTCTTCGCCGAGCCCGAGAACGAGGCGGCGCGCGAGCTGCAGGCCGAGGCGCTGGAGCGGCTCGGCCACGGGGCCGAGAACGCGACCTGGCGCAACTTCTATTTGATGGGCGCCAAGGAGCTGCGCGAGGGGATCGGCCGCACGCCGACCGCCGCCGCCCCGCCCGACGTCGTTGCCAACCTCTCGGTCGCCCAGCTGCTCGACGCGATGGCGATCCGGCTAGACGGGCCGCGCGCCTGGGACGTCCAACTGCGAATCGACTGGGCGATCTCCAACCCCGACGAGACGCACGCGATAACCGTCCGCCGCGGCGTCCTCCGCCGGCGCCCCGGCCCCCACGAACCCGCCGCCGACGCGGCGCTGCACGTCGACCGCGCCGGGCTGAACGAGCTGCTGCTCGACCGCGAGGCGATCGGCGGCCTGGCGGAGAGCGGCCGGCTGCGGGTCGAGGGCGACGGCGCCAAGCTGGGCGAGCTGCTCGGCCTGCTCGACGAGCCGAACCCCGGCTTTCCCATCGTCACCCCGTAGCCGCCGCCACCTTCCTCAGCCGGCGGATCGCGGCTGGCTCCGCACGGCGGCGCGCATCTGCAATGGTGGGCACGATGAGCGGCAGCGGCGGAGGCGGGGAGCCGATCACCGAGCAGGGCATCGGCGCCCTGCGCGCGGAGATCGAGGAGCTGGAAGGCCCGAAGCGGACCGAGATGGCCGCCCGGATCAAGACCGCACGCGAGCTCGGCGACCTCAAGGAGAACGCCGAGTACCACATCGCCAAGGAGGACCAGGCGCACCTGGAGACGCGGATCAAGCGGCTGCGCGAGCGGCTGCGCAAAGCGGTCGTCGTCGAGTCCGACGGCGCCGCCAACCGCTTCGCCTTCGGCCGCACCGCCGAGGTGCTCGACGAGGAGAAGGACGCGGTCAACACCTGGACGCTGGTCGGCTCGACCGAGGCAGACCTCGCCGCCGGCCGCCTCTCCGCCGAGTCGCCGATCGGCCAGGCGCTGATCGACGCCGCCCCCGGCGTCCCGGTCGAGGTCGACACCCCCCGCGGCAGCCGCACCTTCGTCGTGCAGAAGCTGCTCGACTGAGCTACGAGCCCGGCGTCGGGGCGACCTCGGTGGGCTCGCCGCCCGGCTGCCAGTGGGCCTCGGGCGAGGGCGGCGTGTCGCGCAGGTACCACTCTGCGTCGAGGGCGCCCATGCAGCCGGTGCCGGCCGCGGTGACCGCCTGGCGGTAGGTGCGGTCGACGACGTCGCCGACCGCGAAGACGCCGCCGAGGTTGGTGCGGGTCGAGCCGGGCTCGACGCGGATGTAGCCGTCCTCGTCGGTGTCGACCTGGCCGGCGACGATCTCCGATTTGGGGATGTGGCCGATCGCGATGAAGGCGCCCTCGGTGGCGAAGGCCTCGGTCTCGCCGGTCTCGGCGTTGCGCAGGCGGACGTGATCGAGGTTCCTGCCGCTTCCGTCGGCGACGAACTCCTCGGCGACGAACGGGGTCTTGAACTCGATGTTGTCGCGCTCGGCGGCGCGCTCCTGCATGATCTTCGAGGCGCGGAACTCGTCGCGCCGGTTGACGATCGTCAGGTCGTCGGCGAACTTGGAGACGAAGATCGCGTCCTCCATCGCCGAGTCGCCGCCGCCGATCACGATCACGTCCTTGTCTTTGAAGAAGGCGCCGTCGCAGACGCCGCAGGTGGAGACGCCGCAGCCGCTCAGCTCGAGCTCGCCGGGGACGCCGAGGCGGCGCGGCTCCGCCCCCATCGCCAGGATCACCGTCTTCGCCAGGTGCTCCTCGTCGCCGAGGAAGACCCGCTGCACGCCGCCGTCGCTGAGCTCGACCCGGTCGACGTCGTCGGTGACGAAGCGGGTGCCGAAGCGCTCCGCCTGGGCGCGGAACTGGCTCATCATCTCCGGCCCCATGATCCCCTCGGGGTAGCCGGGGTAGTTCTCGACGTCGGTCGTGTTCTGCAGCTGGCCGCCCCACTGAAAGCCCTCGAAGACAAGCGGCTCGAGGTTGGCGCGGGCGGTGTAGAGGGCGGCGGCGTAGCCGGCCGGCCCGCCGCCGATGATGATCGCGTTCTCGATTTTCCGCTTCTCGCTCATCCGATCGCCAGTCTAGTCGTGTCCATTCCCACCCATTACTTTACTTTTGATAGTAACGGCTCAGGCAAGGCGCCCCGGTCGACCGGCAGGCCCTCCATCTCCCAGCGGGCGACCTGGGAGCGGAGGCTGAAGAAGGCGACGACCCCCGGCGGGATCGGCAGCCAGAAGGCGACCAGGCGGTAGATCAGCACCGCCGGGAAGACCGTCTCCTCGGGGATGCCGAAGAGGACGAAGGCGCCGATCATGCCGGCGTCGACCGCCCCCACCCCGGCGGGCGCCAGGGGGACGAGGTTGCCGACCATGCCGAGGAAGAAGCCCTGGACGACGACGGCAAGCGGCACGTGCACGCCGAACGCCTTGAACGACGCCCAGAGGATGCCGATGTTGGCCGCCCAGTAGCCGACCGCGCCGAGCACCGCCAGACCGCCGCGCGAGGGGCGCAAGAACAGGCCGAGGCCGAAGCGCAGCCCCTCCCCCACCGTCGCCGGCGCCTTCGCCGCTTTCTCGGCGAAGGCGCGGCTGCGCGGGCCGCGCGCGTAGGCGACCAGGCGCGGCCCCAGGTCGGGCGGGATCAGCGTTGCCAGCAGGCCGACGAGCATCACCGTGCCGGCGATCGCCGCGGGGACGATCGTCAGCTCGACCGAGTCCTTGCCGGGGACGACGCCGGTGCGCAGCAGGACGCCGCAGACGATGATCGCCAGGGGGTAGAAGAAGTACTGCAGGGTGAGGAAGGCGACCATCCGCCGCGCGACCTCGTGGCGCACCATCCCGGCCCTGCGCAGCGCCCAGTAGGTGAGCGCGATGCCCCCCGCGCCGGCGGCGGAGAAGAGCCGCGTCGCCGCCAGGCCGGCGAGGTTGATGTCGTAGGTCTCGCGCCAGGTGAGCCGCAGCACGTGGCCGCCGACGACGGCCTTGAAGAGGGCGATGTAGGTGCCGACCGCGGCCAGCTCGAAGGCGATCGCGACGACGATCCAGAGGGCATCGGCTTCGCCCATCCGGCTGAGCGAATCGCCGAGCCCGACCAGCTTCGGGAAGAGGAAGTAGATCGCGATCAGCAGCGCGAAGACGGCGACCGTCGTCTCGATCGCCCGCCGCGGCGTGAGCAGCGGCACTTCGAAGGTGCCGTTGCCGTTCGCCGGATCCTCATGCGACACGTCGGAGACGCTAGATGATCTACCCGTTGGCAACCCGCTCCAAGCGGCGCAACCCCTCGTTTACTCGCTCGACCAGCGGCTCGGCCAGCGGCTCGCCGCGGCGCACCGCGGCGACCAGCGCGCCGCCCGCGGCGAGGTCGGTGACGTAGTGCTCGCCCAGGTAGACGAGGGCGAAGCCCAGCGTGAGCGCGTAGGCCCAGCCGACGGCGCCCGGCGTGCGCCCTGCTTCGGAGAGCGAGATCGCCGCCATCGTCGCCGTGGCGAAGTGCAGCGAGGGCATCGCCGCCCACGGATTGCCGCCCAGCGCCCCGTACATCGCCGGCCAGGCCGGCCCCCAGACCTCCTTGCCGACCTCCTCCATGATCCGCCGCACCTCTTCGCCGGTCAGCCCCTGCTCCGAGGACCACCAGGGAGGCGCCGTCGGGGCGAGGAAGTAGCCGACGCAGCCGAGGTCGAAGACCGCCGCCATCTGGCGGGCGGCGCGGGGGAAGCGGTCGGGCCGGCGGATCAGGATGAAGAGCAGCGCCGCGTAGGGCTCGAGGAACCAGATCCAGTGCACCCAGGTGAGGAAGCGGTCGATCAGGCCGATCCGCGGCAGGCGGGCCAGCACCCGCTGCAGGCGCACGTTCGGCAGCCGGCCGCCGCCGAGCGCCCGGTCGAGGACGATCGGGTAGCGGCTGCGCAGGCGGGCGCGCAGCGCCGCCGGGTCGTCGTAGGGAATCTCGTGGACCATCGTGAAGGCCCACATCTGCAGCGCGAAGAGGCCGACGTCGCGCTTGCCCGAGCGAGGGTGCAGGACGGCGAGCGCCAGGGGGCCGGCGGCGCAGGCGGCGATCGTCGCCGGCGCCGGCACGCGGGCGCGGCGGCGCAGCAGCGGCACCGCGATCGCCGCCGCGATCGCGCCCGCCGCCCCGGTCCTCACGGCCGCGCGCAAGTCCGGAGATCGGCGGCTTCCTTTCATGAGGGCGGCGAGTATAGGATGGCCGCGCTTTGGAGCCCCATTCTCCCGGCACGGACCAGATCGAGACGCTGCTTTGGATCGGCTTCGTCGTCGGCACGATCCTCGTGCTCGCCGTCAACCTCGGCCTGCTCTACGCGCTGCGCCGCTACCGCGCGGCGCGCGGCGCCGAGCCGCGCCAGGCGACCGGCGGGGCGGGGCTCCAGCTGCGCGTCGGCGGCGCGCTCGGCGCCTTCGCCGTCGCCCTGCTGGTGCTCGGCATCGTCTTCACCGAGAACGCCCGCGAGGCGCCCGCGACCGGCGAGTCCGGCCTGCAGATCGAGGACGAGGCGCCGCTGAAGATCACCGCCACCGGGCAGCAGTGGCTGTGGCGCTACGACTATCCCAACGAAGCCTTCTCCTACTACAAGCTGGTCGTCCCGGTCGACACGCAGGTCGAGCTCGACCTCCTCTCCACCGACGTCGTCCACACCTGGGACGTGCCGGCGCTGGCCGGCAAGCGCGACGCCGTGCCCGGCAAGACGAACGAGGCGGTCTTCCGCGCCGAGGAGGAAGGCGCCTACTTCGGTCAGTCGGCGACGCTCTCCGGCCAGGGCTACGCGGCGATGCGAACCGCCGTCGAGGTCGTCTCGCCGGCCGAGTACGAAGAGTTCGTCGAGACGACGCAAGAGGGCATCCAAGAGGCTCAGGACCGGGTCGTCGAGCGGATCGAGGCCGGTGAGACCCCGTGAGCGCGGAGCGACCAAGCGTGCATATCTGGTTCTTCGCGCCGGGAGCGAAGCGGGAGGCCTTGTCATGAGCGCCCCCGCGAAACGCCCGCCTGAGCTCGTCGACGGCTTCCCGCGGCGCCGCCCGCGCTGGACGGAGATCGCGACCAGCGCCGACCACAAGGACCTCGGCCGGGTCCTGATCGCCGCCGCGCTCGGCTTCCTCTTCCTCGCCCTGGTCGAGCTGCTCCTGATGCGGCTGCAGCTGGCGATCCCCGAGAACACCTTCCTCAGCCCGGTCACCTTCAACCGGATGCTCTCCCTCTACGGCGCGACCGCGGTCTTCTTCTTCGCCGTGCCGCTCGCCCTCGGCTTCTTCTACTACGTCGCGCCGCTGCAGATCGGCGCCCGCGGCACGGCCCTGCCGCGGCTCGGCCAGATCGGTACCTGGCTCTTCGTCGCCGGCCCGGCCGTGCTCTACGCGGGCATCCTCTTCACCCCGTCGGAGGCGGGGGTCAACCCGCTGCCGCCGCTCTCGGACGTCGCCTTCCTGGCCGACAACGGAGTCGACGCCTGGGCCGCCGCGACCGGCCTGGCGACGCTCGGCTTCGTCCTGATCGCGATCGACCTGATCGCGACGCTGCGCCGCCGGCGCGCCCCCGGCATGGCCTGGCGGCGGCTGCCGGTCTTCGCCTGGGCGGCGGCGATCTGCTCCTGGCTGCTGCTGGCGATCGGCCCGGTGCTGCTGGCGGCGCTGACGATGCTGCTAATCGACCGCAACTACGACGGGATCTTCTTCGCCGGCGACGCCGGCGGCTCGCCGCTGCTCTGGCAGCACCTCAGCTGGATCTTCTACAGCGGCGCCTACATGCTGCTCCTGATCTTCGCCCTCGCGGCGATCGCCGAAATCGTGCCGGCGCTGGCTCGCAAGCCGCTCTTCAACCGCGGCGCGGTAATCGGCTCGCTGGTCGCGATCGCCGTGCTCGGCACGCTCGCCTGGATGCAGAACATGCTGACCGCGCCGATCGGGATCGGCTGGATGTACTTCGCGATGACGATGTCGCTGGCGCTGATCGTCCCCTTCGGCCTCGTCCTCTTCAACCTGATCGAGACCCTGGTGGGCGGCGCCGTGCGGATGCGAGCGCCGCTGCTCTTCGCGGCCGGGGCGATCTCGATGATCTCGATCGGGCTCGCGGCCGAGATCTCGCACTCGCTGCCGGCGCTCGGCTGGCGCCTGCAGCACACGGTCGACAGCACCGCGGCGACCCACTTCGCGCTGGTCGGCGGCGCCGTCTTCGGCGGCTTCGCCGCGCTGCACTGGTGGTTCCCGAAGATGACCGGGCGGACGATGGGCGAGAGCCTGGCGCGGTTCTCCTTCTGGACGATGGTCGCCGGCACGCTGCTCGCCTTCCTGCCGCTCTTCCTCGCCGGCGGCTTCGAGGGCCAGGTGATCGACGCCTACAAGTTCTTCGACGCGACCGGCGTCGACACCTACAACCTGCTCGCCACGATCGGCGTCTTCTTGCTCGCGATCGGGATCCTGATGACGCTCGCCAACGCGCTGCTCAGCCGCGAGGGCGGCGCCGCCGCCGGCCACGACCCCTGGGGCGGCGACTCGCTCGAGTGGTTCGCCCTCTCGCCGCCCGACCCGCACAACTTCGACCTGCTCCCCGACGTGCGCAGCCCGCGGCCGATGCGCGACATCCGCGACGCGATCGCGCACCGCAGCGAGCGGGCGGCGACGCCACAGCCGGGCGAGCGGCAGCCGGTAGCCTGAGCGCATGAGCGGCGCCCAGACGGCTGCCATCCCGCAGCGCCCCGCCCCGTTCGCGGTTCTGCGCGACTACGTCACCCTGACCAAGCCCAAGGTGCAGTCGCTGCTGCTCTTCACCACGGCGACGACGATGTACGTGGCGGGCGACCCCTCGCTCGGGCTGGTTCTGCTCACCTGCCTCGGCGGCGCCCTCTCGGCCGGCGGCGCCGGGGCGATCAACCACGCGATCGACCGCGACATCGACCGCACGATGGCCCGCACGGCCGAACGGCCCGTGGCGAGTGGCCGCATCTCCCCCAGCGCCGCGATCGCCTTCGGGACACTGCTCGGGCTCGCCTCCTTCGCCCTGCTGGGGCTGGCGGTCAACCCGCTCGCCGCCGCCCTCTCGCTCTCTGGCCTGCTCGGCTACGTCTTCGTCTACACGCTCTGGCTGAAGCGCGCGACGCCGCAGAACATCGTGATCGGCGGCGCCGCCGGCGCCGTGCCGCCCCTGGTCGCTTGGGCGGCGGTCACCGGCGGCCTCGGCGGCACCGCCTTCTACCTCTTCGCGATCGTCTTCTTCTGGACGCCGCCCCACTTCTGGGCGCTCTCGCTGCTGATGAAGGACGAGTACGCGAAGGCCGGCGTGCCGATGATGCCGGTGGTGCGCGGCGAGGCGGAGACGCGCCGCCAGATCCTCCTCTACACGATCCTGCTCTACGCGGTGACCCAGCTGCCCTTCTGCGCCGGCGCCTTCGGCGTCGAGTACCTGGTGGTTTCGATGGCGCTGGGCGGCGCCTTCATCTGGTGCGCGGTGCGCCTGCTGCGCAGCGCCGAGCGCCGCTGGGCGCTGCGCACCTACCTCTTCTCGCTCGCCTACCTGGCGCTGCTCTTCCTCGCGATGCCGCTCGACCGGGTCCTCTGAGGACCCGGCGCGCCTGATAGAAATCCGGCTGTGGATCGCGAGAAGGCAAGAGGGGACATGGCGGCGGGCCTGCTCGCCGGCGGCATCGCCGCCGCGGTCTTCGCCCTCTGCTTCCTCGCCGCGACCCTCTACATCGCCTCATGAGCGCGGAGCGACCAAGCGTGCATCTCTGGTTCTTCGCGCCGGGAGCGAAGCGGGAATCTTTGTGATGAGCGCGGAACGCGACATCCCCGAGCCGGGCGAGCTCGTCTACCCTGCGCGGCCCTCCTGGGCGCCGCTGGTCTTCGCCTTCGCCGCCGCCCTCGCGCTCTGCGGCGTCTTCATCGAGTTCATGCTGCCCGGCTGGTTCTACTCCGCCGCCGGCGCCGTCGTCATGCTCGCCGCCCTGCGCAGCATGGGCCGCGGCGCCGTCCGCGACTACTTCCGCTTGCCGCGCAGGCAGCGCGTCCGCGGCGCCGTGCTCCCGGTCGAAACGATCTCTCCCCCTCCCCCGCGACCCTGACGGCCTGAAGCGGCGTCAGTCGGGAGTCATCCCCGAGGTTGCTCCCGTCGACGTCCAGCAGCGGACTATGTCGCGGATCGAGAGGATGCCGATCAGCTCGCCGTCCTCGAAGACGACCAGGTGGCGGATGCCGCGCGTCGACATCTCCGCCGCGGCATGCTCGAGGCTCCACTCGGGCGAGGCCGCGACGACGCCCTCGCTCATGTGCTCGGAGACGCGCTCGGCGTCGGGGTCCTGGCCGCGCCCGACCGACTCGAGCAGGTCACGCTCGGTGACGATGCACGGCACCGGCCACTCGTCGTCGCTGACCAGCGCCGCGCCGGTGCCCTTCTCGACCATCATCGTCGCCGCCTCGCGCAGCGTGTGCGACGGCCCGACTGTGAGAACGACCTCCGACATCCCGTCCCGTACCTGCATTCTTCTCGCTCCCCCTTCGCGCTCGCCGGTTGTGTGAATCGCCTCAAGCCTACACGCCTGACAGGGCGCGTTTGGCGCGCCGCCGACGTATAGACTCCGGCCCGCTCCGAGCCGCACGACGATGCCGACCCCGACGAACCCGACCCGCCTCCTGCCCGCTCTCGCCGCGCTCGCGGCGATCGCGCTCGCCGCCTCCGGCTGCGGCACCGGCAGCGCCGACGTGGAGCGCGGCCGCACCCTCTTCGTCCAGAAGTGCGGCACCTGCCACACGATGGCCCAGGCCGGCACGACGGCCCAGATCGGCCCCGACCTCGACGACGCCTTCGCCGCCGCGCGCGCCTCCGGCCAGTCCGACTCGACGATCGAGGGCATCACCGCGGCGCAGATCGAATACCCGCGGCCGAGCACCGACAACCCGGCGGTCTCGATGCCGGCCGACATCGTCACCGGCCAGGACCTCGAAGACGTCGCCGCCTACGTCGGCGAGTACGCCGGCATGCCCGGCGCGGCGCCGCCGCGGGCGCCCGGCGGCCCGGGCGCCCAGGTCTTCGCCAACAACGGCTGCGGCGGCTGCCACACGCTCGCCGCCGCCAACGCGGGGGGCACGACCGGCCCCAACCTGGACGAAGCCCTGTCCGGGCAGAGCACGGCGATGGTCGAGATGTCGATCGTCGACCCCAACGCGGAGCTGACCAAAGGCTTCCCGGCCAACGTGATGCCGACCAACTACGAGCAGGCGCTGACGCCGAAAGAACTCGAAGACCTCGTCCAGTACCTGTTGAAAAGCGCCGGCGGCGGCTGAGCCGGGGCGGCCCGCTGCCGGCCGCTGACATCATCCAGGGACCCCGATGGCCCGCCTCCGAGAGCGCTTCGAGATCTCGCCGCACCGCTACGCCCAGGTGACCGTGGTCGCCCTTTTGGCGCTCTCGCTGATCGTCCTCACCGGCGCCGCCGTGCGCCTCACCGGGTCCGGGCTGGGCTGCCCCGACTGGCCCAAATGCTACGGCGGCACCGTGCCGCCGCTCGAGACCCACGCGGTGATCGAGTACGGCAACCGCCTTCTCACCGGCTTCGTCGGCCTCGCCGTGATCGCCGCCAGCGCGCTCGCCTGGTTCCGCCGCCCCTTCCGCCGGCACCTCGCCTTCTTCGGCGCCCTGCTGCCGCTCGGCGTCGTTTGCCAGGCGATCCTCGGCGCTCTGGTAGTCAAGTACCACCTGGCGCCCGGCCTGGTGATGGGCCACTTCATCCTCTCGATGCTGCTGCTCGACGCGGCCTTCGCCCTCGCCTGGTGCTCACGCTACGAGCCGGGCGAGCGGCGCTTCTCCTCCGACCGGCTGGGCGTCTGGTCGGTGCGCGCCCTGATCCCGCTCGGCCAGCTGACTATCCTCGCCGGCACGATCGCCACCGCCTCCGGCCCGCACGCCGGCGCCCACGAGGGGGAGCTGGTGAAGCGCTTCACCTTCGAGGGAGCGGGCACGCTGGAGTGGGTCGTGCAGCGCCACTCGGCGATCGCCGCCCTCTTCGGCGTCGCCGCGATCGCCGTCTGGCTGCTGCTGCGCCGCCCCGGCGGCGACCGCCGCTCGCTCAGGCCGCTGACCGCGGTCATCGCCCTCCTGGCGCTACAGGGCGCCGTCGGCGGCATCCAGTGGGCCCTGGAGCTGCCCGCGGAGCTCGTCTGGCTCCACATCGCCCTAGCCACGACCACCTGGCTGGCGATGCTCTGGACCGTCGCCACCGCCGGCCGCCTCGAGCCCATCCACCCCGAGACGCAGCCCGCCGATTCGCCCCGCGAGCGTCCGGCCCCCGCCCTAACTCAGGTCTAGGCAAGGGCCACGGCAGCCAGCGTCCCAACCACGCCGATCGTCCCAACGCAGACGAAGATCAGGGTCCGGTGAAGGGCATCGAAACGCGAGTTGATTTCGCTCGTCAGGTCTTTGATCGCTCCTTCGACCTCGTCCAGGCGCTCGCCGACATGCTGAAACTGCTGGTCGACCAGCTCGAATCGATACTCGATCTTCGCAAGCCGCAGATCGACCTCCACGAACCGCTTGTCGACCTGCGCAAACCGTTCATCTACCTGCTCGAACCGTTGGTCGACGCGGACAAACTCCGCATCCATGCGCCCGAACCCATCCTCGACCTTCGCGTCGAGCAGGTCGAGCCTGTCATCGCTCCACTCCTGCCTCATGGCCTCCATGGTGCCATATTATGAGACAAAATGTTTCACGCGTGGTGCGCACTTTGTGCCAACTTTCAAAATCTTTGCTGGCGATTCAGATACCGGTAGCCGTAATGCGAGGCGGCCCGGGAAAAGGAGAGACCCGGACCGCCTCGTTCGGACCTCCGCCGTCATCCCGGGATGAGGTGGCGGGGGCTTTCCCCCGATGCCGACACGTTGCGCCGGGCATCGAAGCCGGTTTGGCTGTCAGCCCTTCCCCTGGCAGGGCACGCCGAGGCTGCCTTTGAGCACGGTCTGGGCAGCGACGCCCGGCGTCCCAGCTTCGTTCTTGAAGAGCGCCCTCTTGCCGCGCACCTTGAAGACTCCGTCCGGGCACTTGGCTTCGAAGTAGCCGACCCGCTTGCGCTTGTACCGGTAGGTCTTCCCGAGCTTGAACTTGAAGTCGAGCGCCGAGCCGGCGCCGCCGGCGATCCGCGGGATCCTGGCGACCGCTTTCAGGCCGGTGCCCCTTTTCACGAGGGTCACGTCGGTGACGATCGCCGCCGGGACCGGAACCGTGAGGAAGGTGTGGATCAGCAGCTTGGTCCGCTTGGCGTTGCCGCCGCCGTTGAAGACCAGGAGCGGGCTGGGGACTTTGATCGGCCGCTGTTCGGCGAAGGCGATCTCAGCGGTCGCCTTGCCCTTGCCGACGATCGTCCTGCCGCACACACGCTTGGCCGCTTTGGTGTCTCGCGCCTGCAGCTGGCCCGATTTGCAGGCCGGGTAGCCCTTGGTGTTGATCTTCACGTCCTTGTCGACGTCGATGATCACTTCCCGTAATGCCGAGGGATGAGTGCCGTCGGTGGTCTTGATCTTTCCGAAGATCGTGTGGTCCAGCGGTGCGAACTTGTGCTTCGGCAACGTCCCTTGGTGGATCCCGCCGCCGGCGGTGAGTTGCAGGTTGCCCGCCTGCACGGTCGTCCTGGTCAGCTTCACGGCACTCGCAACTCCGGCAATGCCAAGGGCCAGAACTACGCTTAGAGCCAGTACAAACATCGAATTTCTACGCATAGCCGATCCTTCTCCTTTTGCGGCCTGGTCTGTGGCTAGGCTTCTTTTGTTTGTTTCCGGTAGCATACATACATGCATGTAGGTTTACATTAAGACTCCATGACGCCAGCAGCGACCAAGCGCCCTCGCCCAACCCAGGCTGAGCGCAGCGCACGTTCGCGCAGTGCTTTGCTCGAGTCCGCTGCGCGGGGCCTGTCCCGCCACGGCTACGCCAACCTGGTGCTGGAGGAGGTGGCGCGCGATGCCGGTTACACGCGCGGTGCCCTGTATCACCAGTTCAAGGGCAAGGAGGATCTTGCGCTTGCAGTGCTGGAGTGGGTCGATGAGACCTGGTGGCCGGAGGTGGGTGCACTGGCCGAGGACCAGCCCAACGCAGCCGCAGGCCTGCTCGCGCTAGCGCGCGGCCACGCTGTCTACTGCCGGCGAGACATCGCTCGCGCCATGATGGCGCTGCGAATCGAGTTCAGCGGCAAGGACCATCCGGTCGGGCGCACGATCGACGGGATGGTCAAGACCTTGGTCAAATACTGCGCTCAGCTGATCGAGGCCGGGCGGGGGGAGGGATCAATTCCACCGGGGCCGCCCGCGAAAGAGGTCGCGAGTGCCTGGCTCGGAGCGATGGAGGGAGTCGTCATCGCCCTTGCCGGGCGTGCTCCACACGACGAGGAGCTAGCCGCTCGCGCGGCCGCGGGTGTCCTCGGGCTGGAAGGTCTGCCGGCTTCAGGCGGCCGCAAATGACCTCAAGTGGGTCATCTCCCGCTGGCGAACGAGAGCTCGTACAGCAGAGCCAGACAGGAACCGGGCGGCGTCGATTCCTAGATTCCGCTTGCCAGAGCGGAATCTAGAGGATGTAGATGGACACGTAGACGATGATCCACATCACGTCTACGAAGTGCCAGTAGATGCCGGGGACCTCGACGCCCAGGTGGTCCTCGGCCTTGGGGCCGAAGTGGCCGCGGAAGGCGCGGATCGTGGCGAAGCTGAGCAGGGCGAGGCCGATGAAGACGTGGGCGCCGTGGAGGCCGGTGAGGCCGTAGAAGATCGAGCCGAAGCCGAGGTCGCGGGCGCTGAAGCCGATGTGCACGTACTCGTTGACCTGGATGAAGAGGAAGGTCGCGCCCAGCAGCCAGGTCAGCACCAGGCCGAGTTTCAGGCCGGCGTGGTTCCCCTTGCGGATCGACTCCAGCGCGTAGTGGATGGTGAAGCTCGAGGAGACGAGGATCGCCGTGTTGATGCCGGCGACGGCTACCGGCAGCTCGTAGGGATCGGGCGGCCAGGTGGGCGGGTCGACGACGACGCGGAGGAAGAAGTAGGCGGCGAAGAAGGCGCCGAACAGCATCACCTCGGAGACGATGAAGAGCAGGATGCCGAGCGTCTGGCGGTCGATCCGCGAGCTCTGGTGGGCCTCCGGCGGCCCGTGGTGCTCCTCGTGCGCGTGCCCTCCCAGGGCGACGGTCGCGCTCTCCATCAGACTGACTCCTCCCCCTCGGCGACCGCGGCCGCGACGGCCTCGGCCGGGCGGCCGACCTCGAGGTGCTCGACCGGCTTGTCGGTGATCTCGCGGGTGCGGCCGACCAGGTCCTCCTCGAGCCACTGCGAGGTCTCGCCGGCGAAGGTCGAGATCAGCACCTCGTCGACCCGGTAGTGCTGGATCGCGTTCTGCACCGCGTGGAAGGGGTCCGGGCTCATCGGCTGGCCGGTGGCGTCGACGTCGGCGCGGTAGAGCTCGGCCAGGGTCGAGGCGAGGTCGCGGACGGTCTCCGCCTCGGTGACGCCCTCGGCCCGCGGGCAGACGATCGTGTAGCGGTGGGGGCGCTCCGCCGCCCTTTCCTTCAGCCGCTTGACGAGGTCCGGTGTGGCCACCGTCTGGGTGGCGACGACGAGGGTGTGGATCACGTCCCAGCGGATCGCGTCGTCTTCGATCCGCACCGGGATGTGAGTCACTGCGACCTCGGGCTCGAAGCGGCCGCGCGCCCACTCGACCAGGTCCTTGCGGGCAAAGCCGAAGCGCGTCTCGTACAGGCAGGAGAGCAGCACCTCGCCGGGGTCGTGGGCGCGCACCGCGTCGTCGAGGGCGAGCGCCGGGTCGCGGTCCATCACCTCGCCGACCGAGTCGATCCCGTACTCGGCGAGGATCGACATCGTCACCTCGACCCGGGCACGGGCCGCCTCGCGCAGCTCGCCGGAGTCGATCAACTGGCCGACCGCCGGCTGGTTCTGCGGCGCCGCGACGGCGACGAAGGGGACCTTCGCGGCCCGCTCGGCGACCGCGGCAAGCAGCTTGCGCCCGCCCGCGACCTCGTTGAGGAAGACGAGCAGGGGCTTTCCCTGTGCGGCCTCGCTCACGGTCACGTCGACCCCGCCACCGCGGGCTCCGGCTTCTCCACCTCGGCGCCTTCGTCGCCCATGATCGCGTGGCGGGCGCCGGGCACCCCGAACTCGTACGGGCCGCCGACCACCCGCGGGATCTCGTCGAAGTTGAAGATCGGCGGCGGCGAGGAGACCTGCCACTCGATCGTCTTCGCCCGCCAGGGGTTGCCTTCGGCGCGCGGCCCGTAGCGCCAGCTGACGACCATGTTGTAGAGGAAGATCAGCTGGGCGGCGCCGAGCATGAAGGCGAAGACGCTGATCAGCAGGTTCCAGTCGCCGAACTGGGTGGCGTAGTCGGAGACGCGGCGCGGCATGCCGTCCATCCCCACCCAGTGCATCGGGATGAAGGTCCCCCAGGTGCCGACCACGGTGCCCCAGAAGTGGACGCGGCCAAGTTTCTCGTCGTACATCCGCCCCGTCATCTTCGGGAACCAGTGGTAGATGCCGGCGAAGATCGTGAAGACCGAGCCGCCGAAGAGGACGAAGTGGATGTGGGCGACGATGAAGTAGGTATCGGAGACGTGGATGTCGATCGGCACCATGCCGAGCATCACGCCGCTGATCCCGCCGATCGTGAAGGTGACGATGAAGGCGAGCGAGAACAGCATCGCCGTCGAGTAGGTGTGGATCTTGCCGAAGAAGAGCGTCCCCAGCCAGGAGAAGATCTTGATCCCGGTCGGCACTGCGATCAGCAGCGTGGTGATCATCATCGGCACCCGCAGCCAGCTGAACATGCCGGCGACGAACATGTGGTGTGCCCAGACCGAGTAGCTGAGGACGACGATCCCGATCAGCGCCAGCGCCATCAGCCGGTAGCCGAAGATCGGTTTGCGGGCGTGGGTCGAGATGACCTCGGAGATGATCCCGAAGCCGGGCAGCATCATGATGTAGACGGCAGGGTGCGAGTAGAACCAGAAGATGTGCTGGTAGCTGATCACGTCGCCGCCGCCGGCGAACTGGAAGAACTGGGTGCCGAGGACGCGGTCGAAGAGGATCATGAACTGGGCGCCGGCGATGAAGGGGGTCGCGGCGACGACCAGCAGCGAGGTCGAGAGGTTGGCCCAGACGAGCAGCGGCATCCGCCAGAAGGTCATCCCGGGCGCACGCATGGTGATGATCGTCACCAGGAAGTTGAGCGCGGTGGCGATCGAGGAGGCGCCGGCGAACTGCACGCCGAGGTTGAAGAACGACTGCCCCAGCGGCGCCCCGGTGGCGAGCGGCGCGTAGCCGGTCCAGCCGGCGTCGAAGGCGCCGCCCGGCGCGAGGAAGCTGCCGATGAAGAGCAGCCCGGCCAGCGGCAGCATCCAGAAGCTGAGCGCGTTGAGGCGCGGGAAGGCCATGTCCGGCGCGCCGATCATCAGCGGCAGGACGTAGTTGGCGATCCCGGCGAAGACCGGGATGACGAAGACGAAGATCATCAGCACCGCGTGGGTGGAGAAGAGGCCGTTGAAGGTCGAGGCGTCGACGATCCCAGCGCCGGGCTGGGCCAGCTCGGCGCGCATCAGCATCGCCAGCAGGCCGCCCAGGAAGAAGAAGAAGAAGGTGGTGACGATGTACTGGATGCCGATCACCTTGTGATCGGTGTTGAAGCGGAAGTAGTCCCGCCTGCTCTTCGCCCCGTGCTGGGAGTGGTCCTCGGGGATCGTCGGCATCCCGGCCGCCCAGCGCAGCCAGTAGTCGAAGCAGCCGAAGCCGGCGAGGAAGCCGAGCGGGCCGGTGACCAGCGGCACGACGACGTGCGGGTAGCCGGTCTGCTCGGTCTGCCAGATGGGCAGGCCGGAGATCTCGCGCAGGACGACGACCAGGGCGACGCCGAAGGCGGCGCCCAGCAGGGCGCCGAGCGCGCCGCGGATCCACCCCGGTTGCTTGATCGCTGCAGTCATCGGGAGTCCTTCATTATGCCCCGCCGGCTCCGACGGGAAACGGGTCGGCCTCGGTGTCGCGGCGGATCACTTCAAGGTAGGGGTCGGGGATCTCCCGCTCCAGCCCGGCGACCCATTTGCGGAACTCGGCCGGCGGCTCGACCACGACTTTCGCCCGCATGGAGGCGTGGCCGAAACCGCAGAGCTCGGTGCAGATCAGCTGGTAGGCGCCGGGCTTGTCGGGCGTGACGATCGCCGTCGTCGTGATCCCGGGGACGTTGTCTTTCTTGATCCGCCACTCGGGCACCCAGAAGGAATGGATCACGTCGAGGGCGTGCATCTTGAAGTGGACCTGGCGCCCCAGCGGCACGTGCAGCTCGCCCTCGGAGTAGGCCATGCCCTTGCCGGGGTAGCCGAAGCTCCAGGCGAACTGCTGCGAGAAGACGTCGACCGTGATCGGGTTGGGCGCCGGGTCTTCGATGTCGTCGAGGACGGCCCAGCTGTAGCCGGCGCCGAAGAGGACGATGATCGTCGGGATCACCGTCCAGGCGATCTCCAGCTTCGTGTTGCCGTGGATCGGCTCGCCGTCGGACTCGTCGCCAGGCTTGGCTTTGAACTTCCAGAGGGCATAGAAGAGCATCACCATCACCAGGGCGAAGACGAAGGCCGAGAGGACGATCATCACGTCGAGCAGCGTGTCGATCTTGGGCGCCGCCGTCGACGCCCCCTGGCCGTTCCAGTTGATCGGCAGCATCACCGCGGAGATCAGCGCGGTGAGCGCGAGCGTGGCGAGGAGCATCTTCGCTATCGGCAGGCGGCCAAGCATCGGCGGACGCGCATTCTATGCATCCGGCAGACGGTCCAGCTCGCCCCGCGCGGCGGCGATCGCGCCCCGGGCGACGCCCTCCCAGCTCCAGAGCCGCCGCGCGGTGGCGACGAGGGCCTCACGCACGGCGCCGCGCTCTTCCCCGGACAGCGCCAGCCACCCGTTCAGCCGCGCCGCGATCGCCTCCACGGCCCCCTCCTCGACCGCAAACGAGACCAGCTCGGCCGCCTCCGCCGGCAGCGCCGCCGCCAGCTGCTGCGAGACCTCCCGCATCCCGGAATGCCCCGCGGACACCGGCAGCGCCCCGCAGGCGGCCGCCTCCGCAGCCACCATCCCGAACGCCTCAGGAAACGTGCTGGGCATCACAAGCGCCTCCGCCCCGGGCAGCAGCTCCGCCACCTCGTCGTGCTCCAGCCGGCCGATGAGCTCGACCGACCGAGCCATCCCCTGCGCGGCCTCGACGTACCCATCCGGCGGATCGGCCAGAAACGCGCTCAGGATCGGCAACGGCTCCGCGGAACCGCCCTCCAGCCCCCACCCCAACCGCGCCACCTCACGCGCATCCTCCAAGTCGCCCGCATCCAGCGCCGCCAACAACCGGCGCAGCCCCCCCTCGTACTCGCCGTAGCCCGCAATCTCCAGCCTGGCGTCCGGATGCTCAGTCCATACAAGAGGCCACGCGGCCAATAGCAGATCGACCCCCTTGGAGACGATCAGCTTCCCGACGAACACCACCAGCCTTCCTTCCGCGGGTGGCGTGGGGTGGGGCACCCGGCGGGGCGCGGCGTCCTGTTTTTCGCCCTGCCCACGAGCGC
>Ga0299914_10000203_pt1 | contig 35263 bp, 36 predicted proteins | sample RVTome_10_FD_201361 | JGI IMG/M metagenome (GOLD analysis project Ga0299914, IMG submission 201361) | Soil microbial communities from uranium-contaminated site in the Upper Colorado River Basin, Wyoming, United States - RVT153D57 (version 2) ... | reverse complement strand
AGCACGGGCAAGGTTCGACGCTTGCCAGTGGTCACCGCGCAGCCTGAACCTCACCTGCCACTAGGGGAATCCACACGGGTTGAAAGCCTTATTTTCGACGACTCCGGGGAGTGATGTCATAACCCGGTGCCGCAGCCGCGGATTGCAGACACCAGGAGAACGACATGAACCCGACCGAACGTACATATCACCCTTCCGATGTGAAGGAACTTATGGCCAATACGGGCGGCTGGGCCAGGAACTGGGACGACGTTCTGCGTTATCTGGAAAATCCATCGGCGAAGGATGCGGTGTTGTCGAAAAAAGAGGTTCCGCAACTCATCGAAGACGTCCGGCACCTGAAGGAAGACAACATGAACTTCACCACCGATTACCGCAAGGTGTGGCAGGAACTGACGGGTGAACGTCCCGCTGATGTCCTGTCACAGGAACGCGACGCTGCCGGTATCGATCAGCTGGCAGCGGATTCGGACGGAATAGCGAGCGCAGGAACGGACACGGCATCATCGCGCGTGCTCGACATACTGCAGCGCGTCCAGTCGGCGGAATACCGGGAAATGGCCGGACTGGGACCGGTCGGAACTGTTCGCCTGAATCATAAATAGGCTGGCAAGCAGGCAAAACAGGCGCGCAATTGCGCACGATCAGTCGCAGTGCCGCGCGCCTTCATTCCTCACGCATTCATTCTTCGTAGCGTGCATGTGGCTCGTCGCGATGTCTTCGAAAGTAATCCTTCGTTGCTGCACGCACTTTCGGTGAGAGATACAGTGCCGATGTCATCGTCGGTATGGCCATCACCGCATACATTCCGTCGATCAGGCCGATCACCGCTTCCAGTGAAACAACCGCGCCAAGAACGATCAGGATCGTGTAAATCCACACGTAGTGATGCTGATGTTCGGCGCCGATGAGGAAGCCGAGACACTTCGCACCGTAGTAGCCGAAACTCAGCACGGTCGAGAGCGCGAGAAATATGACGATGACCGTCAGCATCCACGCGCCCCACCCCGGAAACGCCGTCTCGAACGCGTTGGCTGTCAAGGTCACGCCGTCGAGCTCCGTCTCAATCCACGCACCCGAAACAATGATCACCAATGCCGTGCACGTGCACACGATCAACGTGTCGATGACCGGACCCATCATCGCCACGAGCCCTTCGCGCACCGGTTCATCCGTCTGCGCCGCACCGTGCGCCATGGCTTCCGTGCCGATACCCGCTTCATTCGAAAAGGCGCCGCGCCTTACACCCATGAGAATCACACTGCCGACGACACCACCCGCAACGGATTCACCCGTAAACGCATCACGAACAATCAGCATGAGCGCCGCAGGAATTTCACCCGCACGTTCGAACAGGACAATCACCGTCATGACGAGGTATGTCACGACCATCGCCGGCACCAGCTTGCCGGTGACCTTGCCGATGCGCTGGATATGACCCAGGATCACGCCGAGTATCATCACGGCGATCAATACGCCGACTGCAAGATCGAAACCGAAATGCGCATCCGGACTTGCAAGGCCGGCGGGGATCGCGATGACATCGCGCACGATCTGCACCAGCTGGTTGATCTGGAATACCGGCAGCGTGCCGATCAGGCCCGCAGCGGCGAACAGGTATGCAAGCGGCAGCCACTTGCGGCCCATGCCTTCACGCACCACGTACATCGGCCCGCCCTGCAACCGACCCATGCTGTCGTGACCGCGGTACATGACGGCGAGCGTGCAGGTGTAGAACTTCGTCGCAACACCCACGACCGCCGTCACCCACATCCAGAAGATCGCACCCGGTCCGCCGAGGGTTATGGCAACGGCAACGCCGGCGATATTGCCGAGACCGAGCGTTCCCGACAGCGCTGTCGCGAGCGCCTGGTAATGTGGAATGTCGCCGGGTTGCGACGGGTCGTCGTACTTGCCGCGCAGGATCGCGATGGTGTGCGCGAAATGCCGGTATGGCAGCAAGCGTGAGTGAACGAGAAAGAAGATGCCGCCACCCACGAGAAGAATGACCAGCGGCATGCCCCACATGAACCCGGAAAACGTGAGCAGCGCGTTTTCGATAGTCGTCATCATGTCTGTAAGCCCGATCTGGATTATGTGTTTTCCGCCGGTTCAATCGATGCCGGCGTGGGCGCAACCATACCGGCAATCGCCGGCAGGCGCGAACCGTCAGGCAGAGAACGATTACCTGCACGAGTGTCCATACCAACAGCACCGCCATGTTTTCACTGTGGGACGAGCAGCGTTCGAGTATTACGAAAACATGGCCGTGATGACGGCGAAATGGATGCGGCGTACAGAGTCATCATGTATCGCAATGGGAAAACCATCGTTCCCCGTTTCGCGGTCATCGAAGAAGCACATGAGTTTCATGAAGCCGCTTCTGTTTATCTAATCGTCCGGATATTCGTATTTTTTTCGTTATGACAAATCAGCCCGCTGTCACCGCAGGCTTTTCCATCGATAATGATTTCCCGGCATTCACTATTTTCCAGACGGAGGCCCGGCATGCTGACCCGGCGCAATGCGAATGAACGTGGACACGCGAATCATGGCTGGCTGGACACGTGGCACACCTTCTCGTTCGCGGATTACCACGATCCGGACGAAACGGGTTTTTCAGTCCTGCGCGTGATCAATGACGACACCATTGCCGCAGCGGCCGGCTTCGGCACCCATCCTCATCGCGACATGGAAATCATTACCTGCGTGCTCGAAGGCAGCCTCGCGCACAAGGACAGCATGGGCAACGGCTCCGTCATGCGGCCCGGCGACGTGCAGCGCATGAGCGCGGGTACCGGCGTGACGCACAGCGAGTTCAACGCCGAGAAGACACGTGAAACGCGGCTGTTGCAGATCTGGATCCTGCCGCGCATGCGCGGCGTTCAACCGTCGTACGAGCAGAAAACTTTTCCGGCGGACGAAAAACGCGGGCGCTTGCGGCTCGTGGTCGATCCGGACGGACGCGACGGCGCGGTGACGATCAACCAGGACGCGCGCCTCCACGCCGGGCTGTTCGATGGCGAGGAGCGTGACGAACTGCCGCTGGAGCACGCGCGGCGTGCGTACGTTCACGTCGCGCGCGGCACGATCGACGTCAACGGCGAGACGCTTGCCGAAGGCGACGGCCTGAAGTTCGAAAACGAGCCTGCAATACGGCTGGAAAACGGCCGCAACGCCGAAGTGCTCGTCTTTGACCTGCCATGAACGCATTCGGGAAGGAGTTTCGATGACCGAGAAACCCGCCAGTACGTCCGTTCCCATCCACCAACTGCTGGCCGGACGCTGGAGTCCGCGCGCGATCGATCAGCAGGCGCCGGTCGCACGTCATTACCTCGTCGCACTGCTCGAAGCGGCGCGTTGGGCGCCCTCCTGCTTCGGCGACCAGCCGTGGCGTTACCTCGTGCTCGACCGCTTCCATGATCGCGATCACTGGCAGCTGGCATGGAATTGCCTGACTGACGGCAACAAGGCGTGGGTCCGCGAAACACCTGTCCTCATGGCGTCGTTCGCCGACTCGGCATTCCGCCGCAACGGCAAACCGAACCGGTGGGGCCAGCACGATGTCGGCGCGGCCAGCGAAAATCTTGCGCTGCAGGGATGGGCGCTCGGCCTCGTCGTGCATCAGATGGGCGGCTTCGACCGCGAGAGATTGCGTGAAGCGTTCGGCGTTCCGGAGCAATTCACGGCAATGGCAATGATCGCCATCGGCCACCCGGGCGACCCCGGCGAGTTGCCGGAAGAAAAGCGGATTTCCGAACTGAAGGCCCGGCAGCGCGTGCCCCTCGCGGACATGGCCTTCGAGTGCCACTGGGAGGCGGGCTTCCAGATCTGAACAGCTGACAGCTATCGTCACCCGTCACCCGTCACCCGTCTCCCGCTGACGCACTTCCTTTCTTCTCACAAACTCCTTGCACGAATCCGTGCAAGAACATTTGAACCTTCCCGCCATTGCCAACGATGAATACAGGTCCTGTCACCGCGACGGCCATGCGGCGACGTCCTGTCCAGCCATCGGAGGTGACTCATGACGACTTCATCAGACCTGAACGCGCGCGCGCCGGAGGAATCTGCACGCGATGTGGAAGGCCGCCGTTCTGCAAAAGACATGCGCACACTCGTGGTAGCAATGCTCGCGTGTTTCGCAATCCTCTCGGTGGGTGCATGCGGCGGCGGCGGCGGTGGATCAATGAACAACGGTGGTAACGGCGGCGATGATGGCGGTTATGGCGGCGGCGGCAATGGTGATGACGATGATGACGACGGCACCCTCCAGGCGACGCTGGCATCCACCCAGGAAAACGTCTTCACGCCCATCTGCACGCAATGCCACACGGGCAGCGGCGCACCTCAGGGGCTGCGCCTTGAAGAAGGCGTGTCATACGGCATGCTCGTGAATGTCGCGAGCTCGGAAGTGCCATCATTGCTGCGCGTCAACCCCGGCAATCCCGACGACAGCTATCTCATACACAAACTCGAAGGTACCGCGTCGGTGGGCGATCGCATGCCGCAGGGCGGACCGTTTCTTTCGCAGGAAAGCATCGACGTTATCCGGCAATGGATCACGGATGGTGCGGCGGAAACCGCGAATGCAAGCGCACCGGCAGCGACGAAAACCGGCCTCGCTGCCGGCTGGCCGGTCGACGACAGCACACTCGACGAAGCACCTGCAGCCGTCACGCTGATCGCGGACGGCGAACTCGATACCTCGCTGCTGCACGCCGGGTCCGTGCAGATTGTGCGCCTCGACGACATCGATCCGGCAACATCCGAAGCGCGGATCATGAAAAATGTCGAGCTGCGGGTGAGCTCGCTCTCGCCTACCGTGATCAACCTGCGTGCGGTGAAAAACGACTGGACGCCAGGCCGCTACGAAGTTCGCGTGAAAGGCAGCGGCGCCACGCCGGTTGCGGATCGCGCGGGCCGCATCATCGACGGTGACGATAACGGCGAACCCGGTGGTGATTTCGTGCTTCGCTTCCGTATCGGCAGCGAATGATGCGCGCATTTGTTTGCGCCATCGTGCTCGTACTGCTGGGCCTGCCGGGTGCTTTCCGGCCGGCCCATGCAGAGCCCTGGATTGCCGTTCAGTCCGGCATGAAATGCGCTGCCTGCCATGTGAATGCGTCCGGCGGCGGCATGCGCAATGAATATGGCAACAGCTACGCGCAGATGCAGCTCGCCGCGACGCAACTGGCGGCCGCTGACGCGGAGCGCTGGAACGGAAGGGTCAACGAGTTTGTCGCGTTCGGCGGAAACCTGCGCGCCGGCGCGCGACAGATCGATGTACCCGATCAGGATACGCAGCAGTTGTTCGAACTCGATGAAGGACGCCTGTACTTGCAATTCAGCCCCGTACCGGGTCGCATCGACGTCTACATCGACCAACGCGTCGCACCCGGCGGCAGCATGAATCTCGAAGCCTACGGACGCTACTGGTTCACGGATCGCGACTGGTATCTGAAAGCAGGCCGGATGTATCTGCCGTACGGCCTCAGGCTGGAAGACGACACCGCGTTCATTCGCACCGTACCGGGAATCAATTTCACGACGCCGGACACCGGTATCGAAATCGGTTGGGAGAGTGCACGCTGGACGGCGCAACTCGCCGTTTCAAATGGCACTGCCGGCGGTCCCGAGCTGGACACCGGAAAGCAGGCGAGCTTGAGGGCGGAACACGTGCGTGGCGGCTGGCGTGCAGGCGCAAGCATCAACGTCAATGACACCGATGCCGGTACGCGCAGCATGCAGAATGTTTTCGCCGGCGTGCGTACCGGACCCATTGCCTGGCTGGGCGAAGTGGATTTCATTCGTGACGACAGTTTCGCCGGCGATGCGCTGACGCAGCAGGTCGCGCTGCTGGAAGCCAACTGGAACTTTCGCCAGGGACATAATCTGAAAATCACCGCGGAGTACCTGGAGCCGGATACGGACATCGACGACGACGAACAGAACCGTTACAGCGTGTTCTGGGAAGTCTTCCCGTTCGAGTTCACGCAGGTACGGCTCGGTACACGCTGGTATGACGGCGATCCGGAGGTGGACACGCAGAACCGCACGCTCGTCGTGCTGCAACTGCACGGTTACTTCTGATCGTTCCCGGACTTCGCACGTGGCAGGCGTTGCGCGCTTGCCCTATTCTCAAGGGCATCCGTCAGGACATGACCGCTGCCGCAGCCCGAGGTTGAGGTGTTCGAATTCCTGCTGATGGCGAGTCTCTCCGCGCCGCCTGAACCGTCGCCTTACGCGACAGAATCGCTGCATGCTTTCGTTGCACTCGCGAACGACCGCATCGTCGACGGTGTTTCCTACACGAACCGTGACGGCGTGCTGTCTGCCGGCGCGCTGTACGCGAACCCCTCGGGATTCTTTGCCAGCACCGAACTCCTGGCGTTCGAAGGCGATGGCGAAATACTGCCCGCCGAACACCTGCTGTCACTCGAGAGTGCAGCCGGCTGGCGATTCGAAACCGATGGCAACGTGTTTTCCGCCGCGCTGCTGGACTATCGCCATGCTGGCCACGCTGGCCACGCTGGCGCGCGTTTTCCCGATCATCAGGGCGCGGCATTGGGTTTTCGCCGCGGATCATTCGGCATCGAAATCGCCGTCGAGCCGGATCGGCCTTACTTCTACCGGCGGTACGACACCTTTTATACCGACGATGTGCGGCGCACCGTCATTTCGTGGGATCAGCCGGTAACAGCGGACTTTCAATGGTCGGTCGGCGCTGGCCGGGTGACGAGCGGGCAGTCGCAGGAACATCGTGATTTCGTGACGGGCGGCCTGCTGTGGAAATGGCGGCAGCTCGAATGGCAGATCGCGGTGGTACACGCATCCGGCGAGTTGGACACCCCGGGCAATGACGATGCAACGCGGCTGCAGCTGCGGATTGCCAGGCCGTTTCGCATACGCTGAAAATTGTTTCGCGCTTGATGCCGGGCCGTGCATTTGAACTGTGCCGTTTGAACCTGGCGGCTGTCCGTCACGATAGACAGATACGCACGAAGGGGGTGGGATGCGGGACAAAGGCGATCGCGAGGAAGAAGACGCACTGCTGATGGCAAAGATCGGCCGAGCCGATACCGGCGCGCTCGAAACGCTTTACCACATCTATCGTCCGCGGCTGCACCGTTTCCTGCTCGCTCTCAAATGCGCGGAAGCGGAACTGGATGAAGTCTGCAACGAGACGTTCTATGTCGTCTGGCGCAAGGCGAGAACCTTCGACGGATCCTGCCGTCTTTCCACCTGGATATTCGGCATTGCGCGAAACAAGGTCATGGACATCAACCGGAAGGAACGCCGAAGAGCCGCCACGCATTCGGAGACGGAAATGGAAACACTGCCGGAAACGCGCCTTGATGGCGCCGAGCGTCTTGAACTGAGCCAGTGCCTGGAAATTGCACTCGACCGGTTGCCCGCGGATCAGCGGGCCGTCATCGAACTCGCGTTTCTCGATGGTCTTTCGTACCAGGAAATCGCCGGCGTGATGGATTGTCCGGAAAGCACGATCAAGACGCGCATGTTTCATGCGCGTCGCAAGCTCAGGCAGAGCTTCCCGGAATTCGTGAACACGCGTAACCGGAGGACCGCAGGATGAAACAGGTCGATCTCGGCGACTGCCGTCGCGCAGCGGAAAACCTGCCCTGGTACGCAAACGGTTCGCTGGACGTAGAAGAACGGCGGCATCTCCAGGCGCACCTGGACGAATGCGCATCCTGCCGGCGTGAGCTTGAGTTCCTCACCGCAATCGTCGAGTCCATGCCGTCGCCGCGCGCCGCGCACGACGGCGCTCCGCCCTTCAGCCGGCTGCTGCACCGGATCAACCGGCAGGAACGATACGTTCATGGGTGGAAAATAGCGGCGGCCGTACTGATGCTCGTGATTGCAGTCGTCGCCGTCGCGTTGCCCGTCTACCTGTTCGAACCACGCTATCACGCCGTAACGGACACGCTGCCCGAGGCGAACGAACGCGTTCAACTGCAATTGACGTTCGACACGCAAAAAAATACCGGCTCGTTGACGCAGCTGCTCGAACGGTACAACGCGGATGTGATTGCCGGACCTGCCGAAGACGGCAGCTTCCTGCTCGAGTTCCGTCTCGCACCCGGCGAAACCGTGCGGCACCTTCAGCAGCGTCTGCATGACGAAGCACAGGTTCGTGACGCGGAACTGCCGCGGTCACCATGATGACAGGCACAAACGTTTTCCGTTTTTCGTTGCCGCTGTTGCTGATCGTCTCGCTCGCGGCATGCGCCGCGCATCCTGCACAACCGGAACTTGCACCCACATCACGCGACCTCGACGGCGATCGCATTCTCGTCACGCTGCAAACCCGAACACCGGTTGGCGTTACCGCCCTTTCTCCTTCCGGACGGCTGGACTACCAGCCGCAGAGCGCGCAGCAGCTGCGTGCCGGACACATGCAGGCAGCCCGCGAACTCGCCTCGGCGTTCGATCTGCATCTCGAAGAGGATTGGCCGATTCCGGCACTGGAGGTTCACTGTTTCGTATTTCGCCTTGCCAACGGCGAGAAACGGAAACAACTCGTCGCGCGTCTGCAGGAGCACCCGCACGTCGAAAGCGTGCAAGCGCTGCAGTTCTTTCATGGAGAGGGATCTGCCGTGCACGGCGATCTTCTCGACGATCCGCTTGCAGATTCCCTGGCAGATTCCCTGGCAAACCCATTGGCAGATCCCCTGGCGAACTGGGACGAAAAACTGAACGAGCGATTGCTCGCGGCACATCGCAATACCACGGGGAAGTCCGTCACGATTGCGGTTATCGACGCCGGCGTCGACACGGCACACGAAGATCTCGACGGTGCGTCATTGCGTACCGTGGATTTCGTCGACGGCCGCATCGACAGCACGGCGGAAACGCACGGTACAGCCGTCGTCGGGCTGCTTGCGGCGCGCGCCGGCAACGGTATCGGCATTCGCGGTTATGCGCCCGATGCACGAATACTGCTGATACGCGCCTGCTGGGAACCGAAGCCGGACAGGGAAACGGCAATATGCAACAGCTTCACGCTCGCCAAGGCCTTGTCGCTGGCACTCGAGTCGCAAGCGGATATCGTGAACCTGAGCATCAGCGGTCCACGCGATCCCCTGCTGGAAAGACTCGCCGGTGAACTGGTCCGTCGCGGACAATTGTTGATCGCGGCGGGCACCGGCAACGGAACATTTCCCGCTTCCGTACCGCAAAGCATTCTGGCATCACGGCACGCGATCTCGCCCCACTCCACCGGACCGGCTCTTACCCTGCTGCCGGGAAATCGCTACGGCTTGCGCAATGGCACGTCGATCACGACGGCGCGTGTTGCCGGCGCCGCCGCGCTCGTGATGGAACTGAGGCCGGATGTGTCCGCTGCCGAGTTCGAACAGTTGCTGTCGCCGCAGAGCGAAAAGGATTTGGCGCCGCTACTCGATGTGGCGCGCCTGCTTGACTGATCGCAATCCGAATCGCGTCAGGCGTATTGAATAAAAAAGGCCGCCCGAAGGCGGCCTCGATGCACTACGCGCACGACCCGGGGCGAGCCAGGCGCGATCAACATTTAATGGCTGCTGCTGCCCCGGTCCGGAGCCAGCAACACGTGATGCACCCAGTAGCCGCCATCCTCGCGGCTGGCAACATACACCGCATGCCGTTCGTGCTGATGTACCAGCAGTCCCATCGGCACATTCGTCGTGATACTGGGCTTGTTGCAGCCCTTGCCCTTGCAACCGCCGTCACCGCCACCGGAACCGCTCGTGAAGCTGTTGTAGCTATCGAGATGACTGTATATCTGCTCGATCATCTGGTAATCATGCGCGTTCGGCCACTGGCTGCTGGTGGAGCTCGAGTAATCCATGCACGTGCCCTGGCTGCTGCCGTCTTCGCTCGTATGACCGAGACCGAACACGTGCCCGATCTCCTGGCACACGACGTGGTTCCTCTCTGCCGGCGTCCAATACCAGTCGTAGCTGTCGTTCATCTTGGCCGTGCCCTGGTCGATATGACCCTGATTGTCGAGGCCAATGGTGGCAAGCCCTAGCCAGCCGTTCTGGCCGTAGGCCGCGTTACACACGCGCATCTGCCCGGAAATCATCGGGCAGCGCCTGCGGATACGGCTTCCGTCGTCCGCACCGACCTGCTCGAAGCCGATGACGTTCGACTGGCCCCATTTCTGAATGGCCGTAGCCAGGGTGCTGTCCCAGACCGAGTTCATACTGTCCACGTATTGAATCGTGAATGAGCTCGTCGTGCGGGCAATGTGGTAGTTGTTCCAGGAGTGACTGGCAACCGCCGGCAAGGCGAGGCCGAGACTGGCAACTGCTATCAACAGGCGTGACGCTATGTTTCGTTTCAACATGATTTCCCCCTATCGGGTTTTGAAGACACATGGATGACAAGGCGTTTCCGTTCGGAAACACGCGATTCCAAGTCCACTCCGTGTGGTTACCCCGGGAACGCCGCTCCCCAGCGGCGCGATGACAGGCGTCATGAATGACGCTCTTGTTGGATATGCGATTAAGGAATAAGGGAATGAGTATAGGTGGGAATATGGGTTATACAAACCCAAATTGAGCAAAAAACCAGCATACATGCGTTCGAATCAACTCGAACCTAGTCACGCTTCGAACGTTCCTCGTACTCACCTTCCAGGGTCACGCCGCCGGGGCGGCGACCCTGGCGGGATACGCCTTCCTTTCCTGCTGCAGCGCGAAAGCGGCGGCGCAGCCACCACACGCGCACCGCCAGCACGAGAAACACGACGAGAGCGAGGCCCGCAACGGCGGCAAAAACCGTCAGTCCAAGAAAGAAAAGGCCGATCATGACGATAACGGTGACGACAGTGCCTACGGCGCGTGCAATCCAGCCGGCGGGCGTGTCGTTGGGGAGACGATTCTGCATGCGCGTAGTCTAACACCCCGATCTGCCATGCTATAAATTCAGGAACCGTCACATCGACAACGTGACGCACACCATGAACCTTTCCCATGGACCCGGGAAACAACCAGCAACCCGGGCACGTCCCGGCGCCACGTGATGGGGAACGGATGACGAGGCTGAACGAGAAGGAACAGGACGAGCTGGAACTGATGCAGCGCGTGCAACGCGGCAATGCGGATGCACTGGCGTCGCTGTTTCATCTCTACCGCCCGCGCCTCTCCCGTTTCCTGTCGCGCATGCACGTACCGGAGCAGGATCAGGATGTCATCGTCAACGATGTCATCTACACCTTGTGGACGACCGCTGCGCGCTTCGACCCTGCGCGCTGCCGCCTCTCGACGTGGCTGTTCGGCATCGCGCGCAACAAGGGACTGAAAGCATTGAGCCGCCGGCGCATGCCGATCGCGGAACCGGAACAGGTCGACGCGCTGCCGGAATTCCACGACGACATCGAAAGCTTCGCAACCCGCCAGTGGATCGCCTTCGGGCTTGCGTCGCTGCCCGACGAGCAGCGCATGGTGCTGGAGCTGACATTTCTTGAAGGACTGGGTTACGCCGAAGTCGCCGAAATACTCGACTGCCCGGTGAACACTGTGAAAACGCGCGTGTTTCATGCAAGACGCAAACTGCGGGCCATGCTGCCCGGGAACGACATACTCAAAAAGGAAATCGAGGAAGCACATCAATGAAGTCTGAAACGACACACGGCCAGATCGAGGCGTTGCTGCCGTGGTACGCAAATGGCGCGCTGGAAAGCTCGGAGCGCCGGAACGTAGCCGAACATCTCGAACAATGCGCCGCCTGCCGTGAAGAGCTGAATTTTCTCGGCGACGTACGCGCCGTACTGCGCATCTCCGCAGCCGCCGAGCAACCTGCGCCCGTACTGCGCAATGCCGGTTTCGCGTCGCTGCCCGCCGAACTGCAGGCACAGATCCTGAACGCGCCGCAGAATCGGTTCCGGAAGCGCTACTGGATGCCGGCAATGGCGGCGTCCTTTGTTGCGGCTATCGCGCTCGGTGTTGCGTTGACCGTCGCCTGGCTGGATGCCCCGCGTTTCCAGACAGCAACACGCGGCAGTATTGTTCCTGCCGAAAATCATGCCCTGATCGCCGTGCGTTTTGTGCCGAATACGGCGCTGGAAGAACTCAATGGCCTGCTGCGCCGCCATGATGCCATCGTGGTCCGCGGCCCGGACGGCGACAACCGTTGGCTGCTGGAATTTCCGCTGCGCGGCGAACGGCACACCGATGCGCTCATGCCCTTGTTGAACGACAACACCGGCATCGAATCCGTCGAGATCGTGGACGTGAACGAGCCGGAATGAAGTTCCTGCTCGCGCCTGCCCTGGCGCTGCTGTTGCTGCTGACCGGTTGCGCTTCACCCCAGCCGCGGATCAAACCCGTTACGCTGAACGACCTGCGTGACTTTCGCGAAGCGCGCCTTGCAGAACGCCTGCGCGCGCGGCTCGTGGTCAGCATCCGCGATGAACGCGTTCGGCGGCTCGATACAGACCCGGAACAACGTGTTGCGCAGGCGTTGCGGGACGAAGGCAACCGCATGGCGAATGCCGTCGGCCTGAAACTGGTGGAACACTATCCGATCGAAGCACTCGATCTCTATGTATACGTGCTCGAAGGCGATTCAGCGGACACCGTGGATCGTGCCGCTCGCCATCTGGAAACGGCGCCGCGCGTGCACAACGTCCAGCGCGTCAACCTGTTCCGCACCCGGTCAGCGCAACCGGACGAACCCGGCGCTAATGCAACGGGATCGAATGACGACCCGCTCGGCCCGCTGCAGGCGCTTCCCGCCACCGAACTCGCGCGCCTGCACACGATAGCGACAGGTCGAGGTGTCACGATCGCCGTGGTCGACACCGGCATCGACCTTCGCCACGAGGATCTGCAGGGCGCGCAACTCGAAGCGCGTGACCTGGTGGGAAACAACCCGGACGTACCCGTCGAAACCCACGCGACCGCCGTCACCGGCATCATGCTCGCACAAGCCCGCAACGGCGTCGGCATCAGCGGCATCGCGCCTGGCGCCCGCATCATCGTACTGCGCGCCTGCTGGGAAGAATCCAGCGACGACAGCGCCTACTGCAATACCTTCACGTTGGCGAAAGCGCTGGCGGCTGCCCTGGAAGCCAACGTCGATATCGTCAATCTCAGTCTCACCGGTCCCATGGATCCGCTGCTCGTGCAACTCGTCGAAGCGCTGCTGGCACGGAACGTCATCGTGGTTGCCGCAAACGCCGACGAACCTGATCAGGGACCGTTTCCGTCCAAACTCTCCGGCGTGATCTCCGCGACCTCGCGACCCGTCCTCGCTCGCGACCCGGGGCCCGTCTACGCACCCGGCAACGACATCATCACCCTGCTTCCCGAAAGCCGTTACGGCTTGCGCGACGGTTCATCCATCTCCGCAGCACAGGTGTCCGGCGTCGCCGGACTCTTTCGGGAACGCGACCCGGCGCTGACAGCGGATGCACTCGAAGCCTTGCTGCACGGCCGCGGCGTGGAAGAAGAAGGGCTGGCGGGTTTGCTGGAAGCGTTGCAGAAGGCCGGGCAGTAAGAGCCGGCGTTCGAAGACTTGAACGGAAACAAGAAAGGGGCCTTGAGAGGCCCCTTTCTTGTTTTATTTTGGCGGAGAGGGTGGGATTTGAACCCACGAGGGGCGTAAACCCCTGCCGGTTTTCAAGACCGGTGCATTCAACCGCTCTGCCACCTCTCCGAAATCTTGTGCCTTGCTGTTCGAAAACCGGCTGCCGGTTCTCAAGCCGGGCACGCTCCGCGATGCTGAATTCACGGTAATCGTCACTTTCCGGGCGCGCATTGTCCCCTATCCCGCCGCGCAACGGCAAGCGCGCCAGTTCACTCGGTGCCCGCCGCGTGGTAGCTTTCCCTTATCCGTAATCCATCCTGCAGGGGTTCAAGATGTCTACTCTGGATACCGTCAGTGGCAACGTGGTTGCCTACGCACCCGCCGCCGTCCGTGGCACGTTTGTGCGCCGCGCCTATATGCACGCCATCGGCGGCATCGTCGGTTTCGCTGCCGTCGAATGGTTCCTCTTTTCTTCCGGCATGGCCCAGCCCATAGCGCAGACCATGCTTTCCGGCAGCTGGCTGCTGGTGCTGGGCGCATTCATGCTGGTTTCCTGGGGTGCAACGCATGTCGCGCACACGGTGAAGTCGGTACCGATGCAATACCTCGCGTATGCGGGACTCGTGGTCGCCGAAGCGATCATCTTCGTGCCGATGCTCGCACTGGCGATGATGAAAGCGCCAGGCGTCATCGAAAGCGCAGCATGGGTCACCTTGATGGGTGCAACGGGCCTCATCGTTGTGGCAACCGTGACCGGCAAGGACTTCTCCTTTTTGCGCGGCATGTTGATGTGGGGTGGCATCCTGGCAATAGTCGCCATCGTCTCCTCGGTGCTGTTCGGTTTCGAGATGGGAACCTGGTTTTCCGTCGCGATGATCGGCTTCGCCGGCGCGGCGATTCTCTACGACACATCGAACATCCTGCATCACTATCCGGAAGACCGTTACGTCGCAGCCGGCATGCAGCTGTTCGCGTCCATCGCGCTCATGTTCTGGTATGTATTGCGCCTGTTCATGTCACGTGACTGATCTGTTGCAATAACGAACGCACAAAGGCCCCTCACGGGGCCTTTGTTTTTTTCGTATTCTTGCCGGAACCATCAAGGGGAGGAACGCTGCTATGTCGTTCATCGAGAAGCGTTATCAGAAACCCGGCACCGCGCCCGGAACCCTCATCGACAGAGACGTCGAAACACGTATTCCGCCCAGCATCTCGGTGATCGATTACGACGCTGAAACGATCAATGAGTTCGGCGAGCTGACGGCGAGCGAAGCGGGCCAGTATCTCGACAGTCCACGAACAACCTGGGTCCACTGCCAGGGCGATGCAGATGTTTCGCTGCTGCAACGACTCGGCGACGCCTACAAGCTGCACCCGCTCGCGATGGAAGACGTGATCAACGCGGGACAACGCAGCAAGGTTGACGTCTACAGCGAACGCCAGCTTTTCCTTGTACTCAATCTGCCCGTTCTGCGTGACGAGAAACTGCACATCGAGCAGGTCAGCCTGTTCCTCGGTCCGACCTTCGTGGTGAGCTTTCACACGGGGCCGGCCGATATATTCGAACCGGTGCGTCAGCGCCTGCGCGGACCGGTCGGACGTTTTCGCGCATCAGGCGCGGACTACCTGTTCTATGCACTCATTGATCTCGTGGTCGACCAGGCGTTCCCCCTGATCGAGGAATACGACGAAGCACTGGAGGAGCTCGAAGACCTGGTATTGCACGACCCCGATACCAAAACGCTGGAATACATCCACCACGTGAAACGCGAACTGCTGCAGATTCGCAAGACCCTGTGGCCACAACGCGAAGCCATCAACCAGTTGATACGCGACGACCATCCGCTAGTGACGGACAACACGAAGGTTTACCTGCGCGATGTTTACGATCACACGATTCGGGTGCTGGAAATGCTGGAGGCATTTCGCGAAATGGCGACCAGCCTCATGGACGTATATCTCTCAAGCGTCTCGAATCGCATGAACGACATCATGCGAGTATTGACGATCATGGCATCCATCTTCATTCCACTGACGTTCATTGCAGGCGTTTACGGAATGAACTTCAACCCGGACGCCGGTCCGTGGAACATGCCGGAGCTGAATGCACGATACGGCTATCCGCTCGTCATGTTGATCATGATCGTGCTGGCGGCCGGGTTGCTGTGGTGGTTCAGAAAAAAGAAATGGTTGTGAAGATATCAGATGCCCGGTCGGGTCAACAATTCCGGCAAGTTCAATGCGCATCCCGCACGCGCCACGTTGATAGCATTGCCAAGCGCTTCACGTGTCGCGGAACAAAGGCGCTTCTGATCGAGCGATACCGGTGGAATCGCGAAGCTGCCGCCGGTATCCGCAAAGTAGCCATCCTTTTCCGCGGATACATCCACGTTGACCATGTCGCCGGCCTGCAAAACACGCTTACCCGGCGCCATGCACCACTTCTTCATTCACGCTGATGCAGGTCGCGCCAGGAAAACCATAGGCAAGCTGCGGCGCGGAGCGCGCACCTTCGCGTTCCAGCAACATTGCGCCGAACGCGTCGAGTTCCGCAGTCGTCATGCCCGGTTCGGCGTGACGCATCATTTGCTGCAGGACATTCGCGACAACGCGTCCGATGACGCGAAGTTTTTCCAGTTGCTCGTCGTTCTCTATCGTCACGCTCTCAACCTTGTGCCGCCGGAATCGTTTCGATGCCGCCCATATAAGGCATGAGCACGTCGGGTATGCGCACGGAACCGTCTTGCTGCTGGTAATTTTCCAGTACCGCGATCATCGCGCGGCCGACGGCGACACCCGAACCGTTCAGCGTATGCAACAGTTCGGGCTTGTTCTTGTTGTCGGGATTACGGAAGCGGGCCTGCATACGGCGCGCCTGGAACGCTTCGCAGTTCGAGACCGAGGAAATTTCACGGTACTTGCCCTGTCCCGGCAACCAGACTTCGATGTCGTAGGTTTTCGCGGCACCGAAACCGATATCACCGGAACACAGCGCGACGGTGCGATACGGCAGGTCCAGCAGCTGCAGGATCTTCTCCGCATAACCTGTCATTTCTTCCAGCGCATCGTAAGAATCCGCGGGCTTCACCATCTGCACCATCTCGACCTTGTCGAACTGGTGCTGACGAATCATGCCGCGCGTATCCTTGCCATAGGATCCGGCTTCCGATCGAAAGCACGGCGTGTGTGCGACGTATTTGCGCGGCAAGGTCGCTGGATCGAGAATTTCGTCGCGTGCGAAGTTGGTGACTGGCACTTCTGCCGTAGGAATCAAATAGAAGGCATGCTCGCCTTCGAGACGGAACAGGTCTTCGCCGAACTTGGGCAATTGCCCCGTTCCCCGCAACGACTCGTCGTTGACAATGTATGGCACGTAGACTTCTTCGAAGCCATGTTCGCTTGAGTGAATATCCAGCATGAACTGTGCGAGCGCGCGATGCAGGCGTGCCATCGGGCCTTTCAATGTCACGAAGCGGGAACCCGTGAGCTTGGCGGCGAGATCGAAATCCATCAGGCCGGAACCGAGATCTACGTGATCCTTCGGTTCGAAGGAATATTCCTTTGGCGTTCCCCACTTGCGCACCTCGACGTTGTCGTCTTCGCTGCGTCCGACCGGCACGCTTTCGTGCAACAGGTTCGGAATACCCATCAACAAATCATCAAGCTTCGCCTGGATTTCTCCGAGACGTTCTTCGGCAGCCTTCAGGTCGTCACCTAACTGGCCGACTTCCGCCAGCAAGGGCTGGATGTTTTCGCCTTTTGCTTTTGCATGTCCAATCGATTTTGAACGCGTGTTGCGATCATTCTGCAAGTGCTCGGTATGAACCTGCAGTTCCTTGCGTTCGGTCTCGAGTTTCTCGTACTCCGCACGCGGAAACGCAAAACCGCGCTTTTCCAGGTTTGCGATGACAGCGTCGAGATCGGAGCGAAGCAGTTTCGGGTCAAGCATGAGAATTCCGTCAGTGTAAAAATTCGGTCAGAGAAATTGCCGCGCCAGCCAGATTCCGGCAGCGGCAGCGACAATACAAAGTAATACGTTCGTGAGCACGTTGACGGCGGCGCGTGTCATTTCACCCTGCTGCAGCAGCGCCAGCGTTTCCCACGAGAACGTCGAGAATGTGGTGAACGCGCCGAGCACACCGACCAGAACGAATGCGCGCACTTCGTTCGCCATCGGCAGGCGCTCGCTCAACCAGAGCGCAAAAAAACCGAACAGCAACGAACCGGAAACGTTTATCGCGAGTGTTGCCCAGGGAAATCCGCTGCGCCCTGCCAGGCTCAAGCCGACGCCATAGCGCAACATTGCGCCCAGCGCGCCGCCACTTGCTACCGCCAACAGGTTCCCCACCATCAACCTTTCCCCTTGTGGCCCCGGCCCGCACCGTTCTTCCTGCGGCCCGCTTTCGCGTCCCTGTCGCGCAGCTCCGCGAGCTTTTCGCCGATCCGAATCTCGAGTCCGCGTGGAACCGGATGATAATACGAACGCGCACCCATTTCCTCGGGGAAGTATTCGACACCCGCCGCGAAGGCGTCCGGCGCGTCGTGCGCATACTGGTAATCGCGGCCGTGGCCCAGTTCCTTCATCAGCCTTGTCGGCGCGTTGCGTAACTGCGCGGGAACACCGAGTGATCCATTCGACTGCGCATCGTTCATCGCCGATTTGTAGGCGGTATAGACGGCGTTCGATTTCGCGGCAACCGCCATGTACACCACGGCTTGTGCGATGGTCAGCTCGCCTTCCGGGCTGCCGAGACGTGTCTGCACGTCCCAGGCGTTCAAGGCGATCTGGAGCGCACGCGGATCGGCGTTGCCGATGTCCTCGCTCGCCATGCGCACCACCCGGCGTGCGATGTACAGCGGATCACAGCCGCCATCGATCATGCGGCAGTACCAGTACAGCGCGGCATCGGGATCCGATCCACGCACCGATTTATGCAGTGCGGATATCTGGTCGTAGAAATCATCGCCGCCCTTGTCGAAGCGGCGCGCGCCACCGGCAATCACGTCATGCAGCGCCTGTGCGCTGATTTCGTTTTCTTCGCCGACCAGCTGCGCGGCGATTTCCAGCAGCGACAGGGCGCGACGCGCATCGCCGTCGGCGGCTTTCGCCAGCTCGTCCCGCAGACCGGCATCCATTTTCAGATGACCGTCGTAGCCGCGATCAGGATCATCGATAGCGCGATCGATGACCTCGCGAAGATCCGATGTATCCAGCGACTTCAGCACGTAGACACGCGCACGCGACAGCAAGGCGTTATTCAATTCAAAGGAAGGGTTTTCCGTCGTCGCACCGATGAACGTGATCGTGCCGTCTTCGACATACGGCAGGAACGCATCCTGCTGCGATTTGTTGAAGCGGTGCACTTCATCGAGGAACAACACGGTACCGCGACCGGTCTGGCGTAATTGTTTCGCGGTTTCGGCGGCAGCACGCACATCCTTCACGCCCGCCATGACAGCGGACAACGCGAGGAACTCGGCATTGCAGGTTTTCGCGACCAGCCGCGCAATCGTCGTCTTGCCGGTACCCGGCGGTCCCCAGAGAATCATCGAGTGTGCGCGCCCGGATTTCAGCGCCTCGAAAAGCGGCTTGCCTTTGGCCAGCAGGTGTTTCTGCCCCGCCATCTCGTCCAGCGATCGAGGGCGCATGCGATCGGCCAGGGGCGTGAAGGCATCAGTTTTCATGTGCGTGCAAACGACAGACGTCGCTCGATCCAGGCGAAGACGTTGAATGGCAGTGCACGCGTGATGACCAAAGCGAGTAGCACGCCAGCCGTGTTGGCTACGAAATCCAGCCATTCCGGTTGCCGCGTCGGCGTCATGCCCTGCAAGAGCTCAAGCATTCCGCCAAGTGCAATCACACCTGCCAAGGCAAGATAGTCGTGACGAATCGCCAGCGAGATGAACCAGAAGCCAATGAGAAAGTACGACGCGAAGTGAACAAGCTTGTCCGGCAACAATGCGGCGCCGTCACCGGGAGGAGCGAGGCTGAGCATGACATCGACGGCGACCAGCAACACGCCAATGCTCCACCACAAGCGTGCAAGGCTCAGTTGCATCAGTCGACGGGTTGCGCTTCGCCGATCACGTCGGCGCCTTCGGGCGGTGTGAATCGGAACGCGTCCGGGGAAATCGGCGCATCGCGGCGTACGTTTTCGAAGCGGATGCGCGTCGTCTGACCGAGGTTGTCGTGCAATTCCATCGTATCGAGTTCGCCGTCGTTGATCGCAACACGAACGCGTTCGAAATCCGTGTCCTGCACGCTCGGCCTGAGACCGATCCAGTACAACTCGCCGGACTGCCCGATTTCACGAATTTCGAACTCTTCTTCGATGGGCGAACTTCCCGTCAACAACGAGGCCGGTGAACTCGCCAGCGTTTCCTGCATGGGTTTGACAGTCGCCTGTTCGAGTTCCGGGTCATACGTCCAGAGATTCACCCCGTCACCGATGATGACCTGCTCGAACGGCGTGGTGTAATCCCAGCGGAATTTGCCGACGCTGTTCTTGCCGGGGCGCTGCAACTTCAAGGTTCCCGAACTTTCGCGAACCGCTTCCAGTTCGTCATTCAACACGGTCTGAGTGAAATCGGCCTGCAGCGTCTTCAAGCCGGACAACAACGACTTGAGCTCCTGTATCGCCCGCGCGTCGTCCGCAAACGCAACTGCCGGCATCATGGCGAGGCATGCGGCGAGAACAGGAATTATCGAATGCTTGATCAATGACATGATGGAAAACTCGCAGGAAAGAGGTTCATGACTTGGACCGCAGGTACAGTGCGGCGTTCACTTAATCCTTGGGAGGCGGCGGCGCCAGCACTTCCCGTACGCCGTTGCTTTGCGGCGGACTGACAATTCCGGATGCTTCCATTTCCTCGATCATGCGCGCAGCGCGGTTGTAACCGATCTTGAGCCGGCGCTGTACGCCCGAAATGGATGCCTTGCGGGTTTCGGTGACGATTGCGACGGCCTGATCGTACAAGGCATCGCCTTCGCCACCTTCTCCGTCATCACCGCCGCCATTGCCTGCCGACAATCCTGGAACCGCGCCGCTGGGACCTTCCAGAATTTCATCGAGGTAACGCGGTTCACCGGATTTCTTCAGCGATGCGACGACACGATGCACTTCCGCGTCGGATACGAACGCGCCGTGAATACGCGTGGGTACGCTGGTGCCGGAAGGCATGTACAACATGTCACCGTGACCCAGCAGCGCTTCCGCGCCCATCTGATCGAGAATGGTGCGCGAGTCGATGCGCGATGAAACCTGAAACGCAATGCGCGTCGGGATGTTCGCCTTGATGAGGCCGGTGATCACATCCACCGACGGACGCTGCGTGGCAAGAATAAGGTGTATGCCCGAGGCGCGCGCTTTCTGTGCAAGACGTGCAATCAGCTCCTCGACCTTCTTGCCGACGACCATCATCATGTCCGCAAGTTCGTCGATCACGACAACGATCAGCGGCAAGGCCTGCAGGTCCGGCGCAATCGCCATCTCTCCATCCAGCGTTTCTTCCGGCTTGAACAACGGGTCCTTGATCGGCTGGCCCTTGTCTTCCGCTTCCTTGACCTTGCGGTTGTAGCCCGCAATGTTGCGTACACCGACGGCCGCCATCAGCCGGTAACGCCGCTCCATTTCAGCGACGCACCAGCGCAGCGCGTTCGCCGCTTCCTTCATATCGGTGACGACCGGCGCAAGCAGATGCGGAATGCCTTCGTAGACGGAGAGCTCCAGCATCTTCGGATCGATCATGATCATGCGCACATCGGACGCGGTCGCCTTGTACAGCAAGGACAGAATCATCGCGTTGATCGCGACGGACTTGCCGGAACCGGTGGTACCCGCGATCAGCAGATGCGGCATGCGCGCAAGATCCGCGACCACCGGATAACCGGAAATGTCTTTGCCCAGTGCCAGCGTGATCGGCGAACCGGTCTTGTCGTATTCCTGCGATTTGAGGATTTCGCCCAGCGTGACGATCTCGCGCGCTTCGTTCGGAATCTCGAGACCGACAGTGGACTTGCCCGGGATCACTTCGACCACGCGCACCGAAATCGCCGACAGTGCGCGCGCAAGATCCTTGGAAAGATTGGAAATCTGGCTGACCTTCACACCCGGCGCCGGCTGCAGCTCGAAGCGCGTGATCACAGGGCCCGGGTTCACCGCGACGACCTGCACTTCCACGCCGAAGTCCGCGAGTTTCATCTCGACCAGGCGCGACATGGCTTCCAGCGCCTGCTGCGAATAGCCCTGTACTTTTTCCGGCGGGTTGTCGAGCAGCGACAACGGCGGCAGTTCGCCGCTGCTGGTCGGCTCGAACATCTGTACCTGGCGTTCCTTCTCGACACGCACGCTGGGCACGACCTTCGCGATCGCCGGTTCGATGCGCGGCTTCGGCTTTTCCTTGCGCTGTTCGGTCTGCACGCGCACCAGTTCCACGCGTTGCTGACGCGAACGGTTGTCTTCCATGGCCTGTCTGGCGCGTTCCATGCGGTTCCGAAGAACCTCGATGGTCGTCAGCGTCCAGCGACCGATGGTATCCATGACGGCCAGCCACGAAATCCCGGTAAACAGCGTGACGCCGCCGAGAAACAACGCGAGCAACAGAACGGTAGCGCCGAGATCGCTCAACATGCCGGCGAGACCATCGCCGATGAAACTACCCAGAATGCCGCCCGAACCCTTGGGTGCCGCTTCCGCCGCAACCTGCCAATGCAGGTGCGCGAGCGCAGCCGCGCCCGCAAGCGTCAGGACAAATCCGAGCAACTTGAGCGAGACGACGATCCTGTTGAACGGCGCGTCCATGACCGGCTTCGACGAGAAGATCATCCAGCCAGCCAGAAGGACCAGCACGGGGAACAAATGCGCGGGGTAGCCGAACAGCAGCAGCAGCAGATCTGCCGCATAAGCGCCTACCGGACCGATCCAGTTCTGGACCGCTCCATCGCCGCCTGTATAAGAGAAGCCGGGATCCCGGTGGTGATAACTGATGAGCGCGGCAGCCAGCAACAAGGCCAGGCCGACGAATACCCACAAGGCAGCCTCGCGCAGCCCGCGGGCCAGCTGGTGCCCAAGCACCGGTTCGTCGTCTTCGCGCTTCTTGGTGCGCCTGGCCTGTGCCAATGTTAACCCCGGTTATCAGTTATCTTGCGTAACTATTTATAATATATGAAGAAAAGCGTCAGGACTCAACTTTGGCGGGTGCAAGTGTCGCGAGCGACAGCAAGACAAGGCGAAGGTCGGCGAGGAAGCGGAACGTACAAATAGTCTGCCGCTTCGCGACCCCGCATTCCTCGCCACGTTGTCTTGATTACCCTACCAGAACATCAAAGCAGGGCCGGATGGACGACCTTGCCGTTCTCCACGTTGATCCCGTTCAACAGCGCCTCGTTGTTCCGCCAGTTGCCGGAAGCGAGGATGGAGGCATAACGCGCTATGGCCGCCGACAGCGCCTGCGACGACGTGCGCGGCACGGCACCTGGCATGTGCGTGACGGTGAAATGCGTGACGCCTTCCCAGACGTAGGTCGGGTTGTCCCAGGTTGTCGGCTTCGTGGTCTCGATGCAGCCGCCTTGGTCGACGGAAATGTCGACGACGACCGAACCGGGCGCCATCGCCCTGACCATGTCGGCGGTCACTACGCGTGGCGCCTTCGCACCCATCACGAGTACGGCACCGATCACCACGTCCGCGGCGGCTACCGCATCGGCGACATCCTTGACGTGCGGGTACAGGCCAGTGACGTTCGGGCCGAGTGCGCGCATTTTCTCCAGCTTTTCCATGTCCAGGTCGAACACGATCACTTCCGCGCCCATGCCCGCCATGATGGTTGCTGCTGCGCCACCGGAAACACCGGCGCCCAGAATCACGACCTTGCCGCGACGCGCGGACGGTACACCGCCGAGCAGCACGCCCTTGCCACCGTTCGGAGCATGCAGCAAGGTGGTCGCCCACTGCGCCGACAGACGACCGGCGATGTCCGACATCGGCGCCAGCAACGGCAACTTGCCGTTGACTTCAACGGTTTCGAACGCCACGGCTGTCAGGCCGATGCGTTTCAGTTCTTCCGTCAGATGCGGTTCAGCCGCCAGGTGCAGGTAGCAGAACAGCAGGTGTTCCTTGCGCAAATGCTTGAGATCCGCGGCAATCGGTTCCTTCACCTTCACGATCATTTCGGCCTTTTCGTAAAGCTTCGCGACCTCGGAGATCACGTCCACGCCGACCGCACGATAATCGTCGTCGCTGTAGCCGCTCTTCACGCCCGCACCCGCCTCCACCATGACGGTGTGGCCTTCCTTGACGAGACCCGAACAGGCGGCGGGGATGAGGCCGACTCGACCTTCCAGCGGCTTGAGTTCGCGGGGGATACCAATGCGCATCTTGTGTTCACTCCTTTACGGTGCGGGGGCGATTCTGTAAATTCTGCGGCCCGAATCTTTAATCAGGGGCCGGGTTACCGGCATCCCCAGATAGTGCACTGCGGCGACGGTGAGACCGTCGCCGCAGCTTCTTCAAATCCGGATTTCGTTCCGCAGCAAAGGCCGAATTATACATGAGCGACATAAAACATTGCCGCCTTCTCATCCTGGGTTCCGGGCCGGCCGGCTATACCGCCGCTGTCTACGCTGCTCGTGCCAACCTCAATCCAGTGCTGGTTACCGGCATCGAGCAAGGTGGCCAGCTGATGACCACCACGGATGTCGACAACTGGCCGGGTGACGTCGAAGGTCTGCAGGGTCCGGCACTGATGGAGCGCATGCGTGAACATGCAGCGCGTTTCGATACCGAGATCGTTTTTGATCACATCCATACCGCAAAGCTCACCGAAAAGCCCTTCCGGCTCGAAGGCGACAACGGCATCTACACCTGCGATGCGCTGATCATCGCGACGGGCGCGACGGCGAAGTATCTCGGTCTCGAATCCGAGGAAGCCTTCAAGGGCAAGGGCGTGTCGGCATGCGCGACCTGCGACGGCTTTTTCTACCGCGGCCAGAAAGTCGCGGTCATCGGCGGCGGCAATACCGCCGTTGAAGAAGCGCTGTACCTGTCGAACATCGCCTCCGAAGTGCACCTCGTGCATCGCCGCGACTCACTGCGCGGTGAAAAAATACTGCAGGACAAGCTGTTCGAAAAAGCGAAGAACGGCAACGTCACGCTGCACTGGAACCGCAACCTCGATGAAGTACTCGGCGACGATTCCGGCGTGACCGGCATTCGCCTGCACTCCTCGCACGACGTCAGCGAGAAGGAAGAACTGGAACTGACGGGCGTTTTCATCGCCATCGGTCACAAGCCGAACACGGAGCTTTTTCTTGGTCAGCTCGACATGGAAGGCGGCTACATCACCGTCAGGAGCGGCATCAATGGCAACGCGACGGCAACCAGCATTCCGGGCGTGTTTGCGGCCGGCGACGTCATGGACTACGTCTACCGCCAGGCCATCACGTCGGCGGGAACCGGCTGCATGGCCGCCCTCGACGCCGAAAAATACCTCGACCATCTCGAAGACAAATAACGGCTGACATCAATGGCCGAACCGCAAACAGAAACAGCGGGCGGCCTTGGCGCAACAGCGCCCGCCGAGTGGAATGCACTGGCGGGCGCAGCGCATCCTTTCACCTCATATTCCTACCTGCACGCACTGGAACTTTCCGGCAGCGCAAACGCTGCGACCGGATGGGAACCCGCGCATCTGCTCGCGCACCGCGACAATATGCTGTCCGGCGCCCTGCCCCTTTATCGCAAGTTTCATTCCTTCGGCGAGTTCGTGTTCGACTGGAGCTGGGCGGAGGCCTGTCAGCGGGCCGGCATTTCCTACTATCCGAAACTTCTTACGGCGATACCGTTCACGCCGGTTGCGGGACCGCGGTTGCTCGGCGATTGCGCGACACAACTGATCGGTGCCGGACTTGAAATGATGCAACGCGAAGACATCCTGAGCTGGCACGTGCTGTTCCCCGAGGAACGCGAGCACGCGATGTGGAAGGAACACGCATTCCTGCCACGCATGAATACGCGCTTCGTCTGGACCGATTCGGGGTACGGAAACTTCGACGGCTTTCTTGCTGCGTTGAAACAGAAACGCCGCAAGGAAATCCGTCGCGAACGCCGTCAGGTCGCGGAAGCCGGCGTGCACTTTCGCGTACTGCATGGCAGCGGCATCGACGAGCACGCACTCGATGCAATCTATCGCTGCTATGCGAGCACGTATCACCTTCGCGGCCAGATGCCTTATCTAACGCGTGAATTCTTTTCACTGCTGGCAAGAGACATGCCCGACGCGCTGGTGATTTTTCTTGGCGAACGGAACGACGAAACACTGGCCGCCGCCATCTGCCTGCGTGATACGGAAACGCTCTACGGACGCTGGTGGGGAACACTGGCAGACCTGCCCGGCCTGCATTTCGAGGCATGTTATTATCAGGGCATCGCCTTCTGTCTTGAACACGGCCTCACGCGCTACGATCCCGGCGTGCAAGGCGAACACAAGCTCGCCCGCGGTTTCGCTCCGGAAGCGACCTGGTCATTACATCGCTTCAATCATCCGGGTCTCGAATCCGCCGTGCGTGCAGCGCTTGTCCGGGAGACTTCGATGATCGAAAACTACATCACGGAATGCCGGCAACACCTGCCGTTCCGGAACAGTGAATGACGTGACGGGATTGCACTGGATCACACCCGATGAACCTGCGGACGCCTTTCCGCCGGTCGATCACGCCTTGCGTGATCCGGATGGATTGCTCGCAGTCGGCGGCGACCTCGCGCGCGACCGCTTGCTGAGCGCATATCGGAAAGGAATATTCCCGTGGTTCAACCCTGGCCAGCCGGTACTCTGGTGGTCGCCGGATCCGCGCGCCGTTCTCTTCCCGTCCGAATTGCATGTGAGTCGCAGCCTGCGGCGTACGCTGAAGCGCGCGCGCTTCGAATTCTCGGTTGATCGAAATTTTTCCGAAGTGATATCCGCCTGCGCCGAAACACCGCGCCGGGGAGAAGGCGGCACCTGGATCACGGCGGACATGCTGGCCGCATACCAGGACCTTCATGCAGCAGGTCATGCGCATTCCGTGGAAGTCTGGCGAGACACACGCCTCGTCGGCGGCATTTACGGCGTCGCGCTCGGCAAGGTCTTCTTCGGTGAATCCATGTTTTCGCTGGAAACCGATGCGTCGAAGGCCGCAATGGTCGTACTGGTGCGCGAAATGCTCGCGCGCGGTTTCGTCGTGCTCGATTGCCAGGTCGCCTCGGCGCACCTCGCATCGCTGGGCAGTCGCGAAATTCCGCGCGCCGAATTCCTGCAGTTGCTCGACGTACATGCACAGCTCGACACGCCCGGCCGCTGGGACCTGCGCGCGTTCAACCCCGCGGCGGAATCCGGCGCATGAACAGTGCCATCAACAAACGGCTGCCGCTGTACCTCACGCCGGAACACCCCTGCAGCTATTACACCGACCGTCAGGCACGCACAGTGTTCGGCGACCCGCGTATCGCACCGGATGTCGAGCTTCAGTCCCGCCTTGCACAGCAGGGTTTCCGGCGCAGCGGCAGCTATATCTACCGACCGGAATGCAATGGTTGCCGCGCCTGCATTGCGGCGCGAGTCGATGTCGCCGGCTTCCAGCCGAATCGCAGCCAGCGTCGTAACCTGCGCGATAACGCAGTACTGGAAGTCTCGATACAGCGTTCGTGGTGCACCGATTCCCTGCTCGCTCTCTACAACCGGTACCAGTCCCACCGGCATCCGGACGGGCAGATGCTCGCGCCCGGTGAAACCCAGTTCCGCGAGTTCCTGCTTTCCGAGTGGAGCGACACGTACTTCCTGGAAATTCGCTTCGGAACCGAACTGCTGGGCATCTCGGTCTTCGATCGGCTGGAGGACGGAGTTTCCGCCGTATACACCTTTTATGAACCGGATGCAGAGGCGCGCGGGCTTGGCACTTTCGCCATCCTCAAATTGATCGAACTGGCGAGATCCGAAAAGTCGTCCCGGGTGTATCTCGGCTATTGGCTGCCCGAGCATCCGAAAATGGATTACAAGCGGCGCTTCCGGCCGCTGGAGATACTGGTGCACGGCGAGTGGCGGCGGTTGCAGTTCAAGGAAGCTTGAGGCAGAATCCCCGCCCTTCGGAAGAAAACAGGCTAATCAACACCTTATGGCAAAAGAAGATGCGATCCAGATGGAGGGCGAAGTGCTCGAAACCCTTCCCAACACGACCTTCCGTGTAAAACTGGACAACGGCCACGTCGTCACGGCCCATATTTCCGGCCGCATGCGCAAGCATTACATTCGCATCCTCACAGGCGACAAGGTGACGGTGGAACTGACACCGTATGATCTGAGCAAAGGCCGTATCGTTTACCGCGGCCGCTGAATCGGTCTGAAGTTCGCCCGTCCGCAGCCGGCTTCATGTCCTGCACTGTTCCTTTCCCTGGCGAACTCGCGACTTGCTTGAAGATCGTCCATTGAATCCCTGCAACGATTCAATACATACATAAAAAAACCGGCGCATGCGCCGGTTTTTTTCGCTTCGCCGCCGTGTCAGACGGTTGCTTCCTCGTTGGTGCTGACCGCGAGTTCCAGCGCGTCACCGGCAACCGTGACCTTCACGTGACCGCCATTCACGAGCTTGCCGAACAACAGCTCCTCGGCGAGCGGACGTTTCACGTGTTCCTGCACGACACGCGCCATGGGCCGTGCGCCCATCTTCGGATCGTAACCGCGGGCGGCAATCCAGGTGCGCGCTTCGTCATCGATTTCCAGCGTCACGCCCTTCTCTTCCAGCTGCGCTTCCAGTTCGAGCACGAACTTGTCGACGACTTGCGCGATCGTGCGTTCATCGAGACCTTCGAACTGAATGATCGCATCCAGGCGGTTGCGGAATTCCGGCGTGAACACGCGGCGGATCACTTCCATCGCATCCGTGGAATTGTCCTGACCGGCAAAGCCGATCGATGTCCGGCTCATTTCCTGCGCACCGGCATTGGTCGTCATCACGAGGATCACATTGCGGAAATCCGCCTTGCGGCCATTGTTGTCCGTCAACGTGCCATGGTCCATCACCTGCAGCAGCAGGTTGAAGACTTCCGGATGCGCCTTTTCGATTTCGTCTAGCAGGAGTACGCAATGCGGAGTCTTGATGACGGCTTCCGTCAGCAACCCGCCCTGATCAAAACCGACATACCCCGGCGGTGCACCGATCAGGCGTGAAACGGTGTGGCGTTCCATGTACTCGGACATGTCGAAACGCGCCAGTTCGATACCCATCGCCTTCGCAAGCTGTCGCGTCACCTCGGTCTTGCCGACACCCGTAGGTCCCGCAAACAGGAACGAACCGATCGGCTTGTCTTCGGGACCCAGGCCGGAGCGCGACATCTTGATGGCGGAGGCCAGCGTTTCGATCGCCTTGTCCTGGCCGTAGATCACCAGGCGCAGGTTGCGTTCGAGATTGCGCAACACATCCTTGTCCGACATCGAGACGCTCTTGGGCGGAATGCGCGCTATTTTGGCGACCACGTTTTCGACGTCCTGCACGGTCACGCTCTTGCGCCGCTTGTTCGGCGGCATGAGTCGCAGATTCGCGCCCGCCTCGTCGATCACATCGATCGCCTTGTCCGGCAGATGACGGTCGTTGATATGTTTCGCTGCGAGTTCCGCCGCCGCCTGCAAGGTCTTCGACGGATACTTCACATCGTGGTGTTCCTCGAAGCGCGAACGCAGTCCCTTGAGAATCTCGATCGTTTCGGCAACCGACGGCTCCGGCACGTCGATCTTCTGGAAACGCCGCGACAGTGCGCGGTCCTTTTCGAAGATGCCGCGATATTCCTGATACGTGGTCGAACCGATGCACTTGAGGTCGCCATTGGCCAGCATCGGCTTGATGAGATTCGATGCGTCCATCACGCCGCCGGACGCGGCGCCAGCACCAATGACGGTATGAATTTCGTCAATGAACAGGATGGCGTGAGGCTTTCTCTTCAGTTCGGCCAGCACGCCCTTCAGGCGTTTCTCGAAATCACCGCGGTACTTCGTGCCGGCAACCAGCGCCCCGAGATCCAGCGAATAGATCACCGCGTCTTCGAGAACTTCCGGCACTTCGCCATCGACGATCTGCTTCGCGATACCCTCGGCAATTGCCGTCTTGCCGACGCCGGCCTCGCCGACGAACAACGGATTGTTCTTGCGACGGCGGCATAGTATCTGCACGGTACGCTCGACTTCGAGTGCGCGACCGATCAACGGATCGATCTTGCCGAGCTTCGCACGTTCATTCAGGTTGCTGGCAAAGTTGTCCAGCGGATTGCCGCCCGGTTCGCCGCCGGCTTCTTCATCGGGCTGCGGGTTGATTTCCTCGCCTGGCTGTTCGTCGCCGTGAATTTTCGAAATGCCATGTGAAATGTAATTGACGACATCGAGACGGCTGACGCCCTGTCCGTTCAGCAGATAGACGGCGTGGCTTTCCTTTTCTCCGTAGATCGCGACCAGCACGTTCTGCGCCGTGACTTCCTTGCGTCCCGACGACTGCACATGAAACACGGCACGCTGCAGAACGCGCTGGAACCCCAGCGTCGGCTGCACGTCATCCGTGATGTTCTCGGCAATTCGCGGCGTGTTCTCGTCGAGGAAGATTTCCAGTTCCTTGCGCAACGTGTCCACGTTGGCGCCGCAGGAACGCAGAATATCCACGACCTTGGATGAATCGAGCAGCGACAGCAACAGATGCTCGACCGTAATGAATTCGTGCCGCCGCCGGCGCGCGCCGGAGAAGGCCTCGTTCAAACAGACTTCCAGTTCCTTGCTCAGCATTCGTACCTCTTGAGGCTCACGCCTCTTCTACCGTGCACATCAGCGGATGCTGGTGCTCTCGCGCATAGTCCGTCACCTGCGCGGCCTTGGTTTCCGCAATTTCATGCGTGAACACGCCGCATACGCCTTTGCCACGGGTGTGCACGTGCAACATGATCTGCACCGATTTCTGCCGGTCGAGCCGGAAGAAACGCTGCAACACTTCCACGACGAATTCCATGGGCGTGAAGTCGTCGTTAAGCAGCACCACCTTGAACATCGGCGGCCGCTTCAGTCGCGGTCTGGCCTCGTCTACCGCAAGGCCATGGTTCGGTTCTTCTTTGAAATCGCTCATGGTCGTGATTTTAGCTTATCGGGGGTTGTCTTTCCCTGCCTTGAAAACCCCACAGTCGCTGTTTGGCCGACGGATGGCGTAAAAGAAAGATAGAGGACTTCCGATGGGAAATTGGGGATAACCGGCGGAATTTTCAAGCCGTGAAGGGTTCTACTTCGTGGAGAAGGTGAAGACGCCGTCCCAGTCTGCAACCGGCGGCTGCTGACGAAAACGGGCGATGCGATCGAGATAGATCCGGTACAGTTCGCGCGCCGGATCCGCTTGGGAAAGCGTGAAGAATTCCCGCTCCGCGGCGTCCCACTGCCGGTCGCGATACAGCATGAGCGCCTGCTTGTGCCGGGCACGCAACTGTTTCGCTTCCCTGGGCAACAGGTCGCGCCTGCCGAGCGGCTCGAATATCGCCACCGGCTCCGCCTTGCCCTTTACGCGAACACGATCCAATTCGATGTAGGCGAATTCGGGTGCCGCATCACGCGTGTACTCCGAAACGATGATGTTCACACCGTAGGCCTTGGTCAATCCTTCCAGCCGGGAGCCGAGGTTCACGGCATCGCCCAGGACGGTATAGGCCATCCGGAATTCCGAACCCATGTTGCCAACGTTCATCACGCCGGTATTGAGTCCGACGCCGACGCGCAACTCGGGCCAGCCTTTTGTGCGGAATTCGGGACCAAGCCGCTCCATCACCTGGACGATGGCGAGTGCCGCGCCTACCGCATTGGAAGCATGCTCCGGGTCTTCCAGCGGCGCGCCCCAGAATGCCATCACAGCGTCACCCATGTACTTGTCGATAGTGCCGCGATGCTCGTGAATGGCGCGGGTCAACGGCGTGAGAAATTCATTCATCAGCCGGGTAAGCTGCTTCGGATCCAGTCCTTCGGAGAGATCCGTGAAGCCGCGAACATCGGAAAACAGCACGGTCATTTCGCGACTTTCACCGTCGAGTGAAACTTCCTGCCGGTTCCGGTCCATTTCCTCGACGAGTTCAGGCGGTACGTACTGCCCGAACATCTGTGTCAGATGCCGCTTGCCGCGGCTCTCTATCAGCAGTCCGTAAAGTATCTGCAGCAGGAACACGATGGCGACGAACAATAGCGGCGGCGCAAGCGGCACGATGAAATCCGCTTTCGTCCAGAGCAACAAATTGCCGGCGACCAGTACGATCACGAGCAACAGGGTACCCAGCGTGGCCGGCACGACCGAGTAACGGGCAAGCAGCCAGGTCATGACAACGGCCAGCAGGAACAGCAGCGTAATGTGCGCGCCATGCATGTAGGCGGGACGATACTTGATTCGTTGCGCAAGAATGCCGTCAACGATATTGGCGTGAACTTCGACCCCGACGAATGCTTCGCTTACCGGCGTAACCCGCGTATCGAGCAGACCGGGCGCGCTGGTGCCGACCAGGACAACCTTGTCGCGCAACGCTGCCGCGTCGGTTTTTCCACTCAGCACATCGGTTGCGGAAACATAGGGAATCGTGAACGACGGGCCGCGGTAAGGAACGTAAAGCGCAAGATCGTGATCAACGGGAATACGCCGCTCCCCGAGCCGCAGCCACTCAAGAGAAATATTGTTGCGCACGGTCGCATCGTTCGCGAAGACCAGTTCCAGCTGCGGCCAGTCGAGTGCCGCACGCGCAAGCTCGACGCCCAGCGATGCATGAATATGCTCGCCGTAACGTTGCAGCGCGGGCACGCGGCGAAACACGCCGTCACGATCCACGACGGGATTGTCGAAGAACCCTCCCGAGCGCGCGGCTTCCTGCAGAACGGCAACGTTACCGGTGTACCCTTTCGCATGGAGGAACGTCACGCCCGGCTCAATCTCCGATTTTGCGTGCAACGCTTCCGGCAGCGCGCCGATTTCGTTGTTGCCGTCTTCCACCGCGAACTCACGGAACACGAATCCGAGTACGACGTTGCGGCCACGAATGGCATCGGCAAACCTTTCATCCGTTCTCAGCGCGGGCTCGACGTCGACCATCGCCTGCAGAAACTCGTCGTTGCCGGACAACGGTCCTTCGGCAAGCGTGCGTAACACGTCCGCACCGACATTCCTGTCCGGTTCTGGAAAATTGATATCGAATCCGACGGCGCGAACGGAATATTTGTCAAGCAACTGCTCGCTCAGCGCGGCGAGCCGGTCACGCGGCCACGGCCAATGGCCTTCGATGGCGATGGAACGTTCATCGATATCGACAATCACGACATCGGTTTCGCCCGCACCCGGCATGGTGAGGCGTACGCGCGCGTCATACGCAATATTTTCGAGTTGCGAAATCAGCCGGACGTCCAGCACGCCCTGCACGTGCAGAAGAAAACCCAGCAGGACAGCCAGCGTGATCGCGACACGCATGATGATGGACTTCGACAGCAAGACCCGCCCCCCTGTTTTCAGACTCATTCTTGTACTTGTTCAGGGAGTGTATCCGATCACTTACCTAAGTCAGATACTGTACTCTCCCTGCAATGCTTGAGCCGCCGGGCCTCGACCCCGTAATATTGGCCGTTGGGGCGCAGTGCAATACACATTAAATATATAGCTTGCCCCTGCAAGGGGCAGATGGCGGCCGTCAGGCAATAGCTCGCCGAGGGATGATGCGCTTCGATTTCAATGCAATAGCCGGAAACAGTCTTTGGCCGCAGCTTCGCCGCAAGGGGCCGCTGTTGCTGGGCCTGCTGCTGACCGTTGCTGCTGCATGGCAGGCAGCTGCATTGACGTGGTCCGTCGTGGAAACGGCGACAATATCTCCGGGGCTGCCACCCCCGACAAACCTGGCTGTGCAGGCCAACGGGGCGGGAACACGAGTCTCGATGGAATCGGTTGCCGCCATGCACCTCTTCGGTACGGCAGAAACCGTGCCCGAAGCACTTGCCGCCGCAGCGGTAGATGCTCCTGAAACCCGGCTCAACCTCAAGCTGCGCGGTATTCTCGCCGCAGAGCCGGCGGAATTCAGCCGCGCCATCATCGGCAGCGGAAACGACGACAAGGTTTATGCCGTCGGCGCGGCCGTCCCGGGCGGTGCAAGCGTGGAAGCCGTCCTTGCGGATCGCGTGCTGCTGCGACGGGCGGGTCGCCTGGAAACGCTGCGACTGCCGCGTGAATCTGCCGATGGCAGCATCAGTTACGAAGCAAGAGCGCCCGAGAGGGACGTCGAGCAACCGGATTTCGCGCAGATGCGGCAGGAAATCGTGCAGGATCCGGCGCGCCTGTCGGAGCTGCTACGCTACAGCCCCGTACTCGAAAATGGCGAGATTCGCGGCTACAGAATCTATCCAGCCCGTGATCGCGCGCGGTTTGCGCAGATAGGCCTGCAGCCGGGCGACATCGTCACAGCAATCAACGGCACGCCGCTGTCCGATCCCGGCCAGGCAATGGAAATGATGAACAACCTGACCGATGCATCGAACATCACGTTGACGGTAGAGCGGAACGGCTCGGCCCAGGACATAACACTCTCACCCTCGCAGTGAACGAGGCAGAAGCGGGACACGAAAAAGAAATGAGACGCTGGATTTCAATGAATCGGTTCACGAAGGCAGCGCCAGCGGCGCTGCTCCTTGCGCTTGCCTGCGTCAACGCAGACGCACAATCCGCCGAACAGACGCGCCAACAGCCCGCCGGCAGCAACGCGACCATCACGTTGAACTTCGTCGATACGGAAATACGCGAGGTGGCATCCAGCATCGGGCAGATAACCGGCAGGAATTTCATACTCGACCCGCGAGTGAAGGGTCGCGTTACCGTGGTTTCCGCGCAACCGATCAGTCTGAACGCGGTTTACGAGACTTTTCTGTCGGTGCTTCAGGTACATAATTTTGCTGCCGTGCCCGGCGGCGAAAACATGATCAAGATCATTCCGGCCGTGGACGCCCGCCAGGTCGCCGGAAGGGATCTTCCAGCAGGACTTGAAGGTCCGTCGGACGACATCGTCACGCAGGTCATCGAAGTGCAGAACGTCGAGGCCGCGCAACTCGTTCCCATCCTGCGGCCGCTCGTACCGCAGACCGGGCATCTGGCCGCCTACCCGAATGGCAACATGCTGATCGTTTCCGATCGCGCTGCAAACGTTGATCGACTGATTCGCATCATCCGGCGAATGGATCAAACGTCCGACGAGGAGATCGAAGTCGTTCCTCTGCAGAACGCGTCTGCTTCGGAAACCGTGCGCGTACTGACTGCACTCTCGCAGGGCCGTACCGAAGCCGGCCGGACGGGCCCGACGATGGTGGCGGACGACCGGACAAACAGCATCCTGGTAGGCGGCGACAAGGCCGCACGCATGCGCATGCGTGGACTGATCGCGCATCTTGATACGCCGCTGGAAGCCGGCGGCAATACGCAGGTCATTTATCTCAGCTACGCCAACGCCGAAAATCTCGCCTCCATCCTGAAAGGCCACGTCACGGAGACTGCACAGACAGGCGGTGGAGAAAAAGCCCCTGCACAGAACCAGGGCTACTCGGACGTCGTGATCCTGCACGAACCGGACACGAATGCACTGGTTGTCACCGCACCGCCAAAAGTAATGCGCACGCTGCAGAACATCATCGAGAAACTCGATATCCGCCGTGCCCAGGTGCATGTGGA
>Ga0299914_10000202_pt1 | contig 35393 bp, 35 predicted proteins | sample RVTome_10_FD_201361 | JGI IMG/M metagenome (GOLD analysis project Ga0299914, IMG submission 201361) | Soil microbial communities from uranium-contaminated site in the Upper Colorado River Basin, Wyoming, United States - RVT153D57 (version 2) ... | reverse complement strand
CTCCGCGACGATCGCGGTCGTGGGCGAGGTGCCGCTCGAGCGGCTCTGGCATGCGGTGCCCTCGTTCCCGACCGTGAGCGAGGTCTGGCTCCGGCTCTTGGAGGACTACGGCCTGTAGCCCTTCAGCTCTTGGGTTCGCGAACCGCGTCCAGGTAGTTATAGACAGTGAATCGACTGACCTTGAGTGCGTCGGCCACCTGCTCCACCGCCTTACGCAGTGCGAAGGCGCCTCGGTCGTTCAGCAGTCGTACGACACGCTGCTTCTCTGGTCGGGACATGTCCGCGAATGCACGCCCGATCTCCGCCTCCGCCAGTGCGAGGAGCTCGTTGAGGGCGCCGTCGAGGTGGGTGAAGGTGCCAGGCGGCGTCTCTCCCTGTGGCTGCACCAGAAGAGATTGGATCGCACTGCTGGCCTGCTCGAGCGAGATCAGATCAAGATCGATCCGTAACGACAACTGCGAGCCAGGGAGCGAGACTTCATTCCGCCGTGTCCGCTCGCTCAGCACGGCCCCGAATGACTTCCTTACACGCCCGTTCGGCCCAACGAGTGATACGCGGTACAGAGGACCGAGGGCATCCGCGAGCGCCGAGGCCAGCTGCGTCTCTTCCTTCATGGCGTGCCTATCGACTCGATCATGACAACAAACTTTTGGGCGCCTGCCGATATCGCGGCCAACTGCGCGTGTCGCAGGGCCTCGAGGACAGGTTCAGACTCACCCGCCACGGAGCTACTCAAAGGGCCCACGTCTACCTTCAGTCCAGCTTTCGTCAGTGCCTCTATCGCAGCTTGAACATGGGAAGGGGGAACTTCCCCCTCGACGAACGGATAGATCGAGAACTCCACCTTGATCATGATCGGAGAGCGTAGTCTTTGCGGCCCTCGCATGCAGCAGACAAGACGAGGCGATTCCGGTTAGCGTCCCTAACGTGTGCTGGACTCCGACGTGGATGAATTTCCGAGGTGGGTATCCACCTTGACATCGAGCAAGGTCGCCGCGATCCTCGACCAGCAAGGTTTACGCCACTGTCGATGAAGCCGCGAACCCTTACCTGGCTGCGGCGGTTGTCCTGGTCGCCGGCCGCGACGGCATCGAGACCGTGATCGACCCGGGCGATCTCGGCCGAGTGCTTGGCACGCTACCGCATCGTATTCTAGGACCGCAGCACAACAGCCTGCTCGGCATGGGGGGATGTCCCCTCGTTGGAGGTGACAGTTGACTATCGTGGAGCAACAGACGCCCCCGCTGCTGGTCGCTATCACGGGAGCGAGTGGCGTCGTGTACGGGGTGCGCCTCCTCGAAGCGTTGCGATACGCCGACGTCCAGGCCCACTTGATCATCAGCGAGTGGGCGGAGCGAACCCTCGTGGCCGAGACCAACCACAAGCCGGCGGACGTCCGCGCCCTCGCGGACTTCGTATACGCAGATGACGATCTTTCATCGGCTCCCGCATCGGGGGCATTCGCCACCGAGGGCATGATCGTGGCTCCGTGCAGCATGAAGTCCCTTGCGGCTATCACGCACGGAGTGTCCGGTGGGTTGATCCAACGTGCGGCAGAGGTGACGTTGAAGGAGCATCGCAAGCTCCTTCTCCTGGTGCGGGAAGCTCCTCTATCGGTGATCCATCTCGACAACATGCTCGCAGTCGCACGCGCCGGCGCGCTGATTGTTCCGCCTGTTCCGGCCTTCTACTCACGCCCTCAGAGCATCGAGGACATCATCGATCACACGGTGGGTCGAGTCCTGGACTGCTTCGGAATAGACCATCAGTTGGTCCGACGATGGGGCGATCGGCGGGGCCAACGCTCACCATCCGAGCGGACGGACGGACCCGTCCCTAGGGAAGCCTGAGTTCGTCGAGCTGCGCCCGCCAGTCCAGTAGGACCTCGGATACTCGGGCGGAATCAACGGAGAATCGAATCGGGGCTGTCACGGGCATTCCGACGTGCTCATCTGACTCGACCGAGTCTACTCGCAATGCGAAACGGGCCAGCCGAGGAGCTGCCACCGGAGCGAGTGATTGAACAGTCCCGCGAACGTAGAGAACCCTGCCGGGAGCGACATAGGCGAACAACGCTCTGACTCCTCGAGCGAGGTTCCGGGATGTCCGCGTCCCTGGCCACAGCCCGAATCGCAGGGTGACCTCGTCGATCGCAAGGACTTCGCCCGCCGATAACATGCAGATTCGCGGGTTGTTGTCCGGGTCGTTCGTTACCAGGACGTATGCGAGCCCCACCTTCTCGTGGAGGTTCTGCCCATCGAATGCTCTGCGCAGATCCTCTGGTAGACGAGCGTCCAACTCTCTCGCCATCAGTCGTCCTCGTTTCGGGCCGATCTCACGTTGTACCTTCCTGGGCAGCTCCAGGGACGAACAGCTCCAGCGCCCTGCTGAAGAACGACGCCTCCTCGCTCAGGGCCTCGGGCACGGTACGAATGGTCGCACCCGGGACCAGTGACAGACGCTGCAGGGCACGTTGTGTGCTCGGTGATGGCGAGCCCTCGTTCAACGTCGCCAGCAAGAGAGGCCGCCGCTCCTTGAGGGTAACGTCCGCTGCCCGATGGATAAGGTTGTCAGCGAGTCCAAGGGCGATGGAAGCCAGCGACTCAGTACAGCAGGGAATCACGGTCATTCCGACGGTGATGAAGGACCCTGAAGAGATACGAGCCGCCTGATTGTTCTCAGAGTAGACGTGTTCCCCCAGCGTACGCGGACCGCCCCAGTCATGCCCAAGGTCGGACCACAAGTCGGCTTCGGCAGCCGTCGCAACGACAACGTGTCGCTCGAATGAGGACGCACCGAGGAAGTCCAAGAAGCGAAGCGACGGCCCTAGCGCTGCCGTCCCCGTGATCGCGACTACGAGTCGACTCGAACGAATGGTGACTCCTCGGGGGAGCGAGCCCTCTGCCGAAGGATCTGGACGAAAGCATACTCGACCTGGGCCGCGGGCATTGGCTGCCATGCGGGCACGTGTCGACGCCGGTGAAGCAGGGCCCTCCCGGTCCTCCCACGGTGGGTCAGAAACCCCAGACGGGCTTGCCCAAAGGACCTACACTCTGAGACCGTTGGTGGGCCGGCGGGTGCGGAGTCGCGAGAGACGCTCTTCGAGCCTCAGAACCAGATGTGTAGTTCCCTTGTTCTGGTTCCCCTGACCGAGGCGGTTCTCCGGATTCCTGCTCCTGGCCACCTAGTGCCGACGGGAGGCACTCGAATACGATGGTCAATCAGCCGGTGACTGGCTCTCAAGGAGGCCAAGCGATAGCCAAACTCCTGATCGGGTCGTGTGACGTTGTCGCCACCATGGACGACGACGGTACCGAACTCTCCGGTGGCTCGATCCTCATCGAGGACGGATCGATCATTTGGGTTGGTGCCAGCGATCCTCCAGATGACGCAGGAGCCCAGCGCATCGACGGTCGAGGGACCGTGGCGCTCCCCGGCCTAGTCAACACGCATCACCACCTCTTCCAATCGCTAACTCGCGTTCGGGCACAGGAGCACGGCCTCTTCGACTGGCTTCGCGAACTTCTTCCGGTCTGGTCCGGATTGGACGTTGAGTGGGTGCGAGCCGCCGCCTCGGTCGGGTTAGCGGAGCTTGCCCTCTCTGGATGTACTACCACCGCAGATCACCACTACGTATTCCCGAGCGGGAGGTCTGGCCTGCTCGAGGCGGAGATCGATGCGGCCCGGGAGATCGGCCTGCGGTTCCATCCATGTCGGGGTTCAATGGACCGGAGTGAGTTCGGAAGCGGGGTTTCCCAATCCCTAGTGCAGGACACCGACACTGTCCTGGCCGAATCGGAAGAGGCCCTCAGGCGATTCCACGACCCAGCTCCTGGAGCCATGCTGCGCATCGCGATAGCGCCGTGTTCACCGTTTTCCGCGACTGACCGGTTGATGCGCGAGTCAGCCGAGCTTGCCAGACGGGTGGGGGTGCGCCTACATACGCACATCGCGGAGACCATTGATGAGGAGCGGTTCTGCCTCGAAACGTACGGAAAGCGCCCTCTTGAGTTCCTCGACGAGGTGGGCTGGCTGGGGCCGGATGTTTGGCTCGCCCACTGCGTACAGTTGGGTGAAAAGGACGTCTCCCGGATTGCCGAGACGGGTACCGGGGCGGCCTGGTGTCCGAGTTCGAACATGAGGCTCGGCTCGGGCGTCGCTCCCGCGAGATCGCTCCTCGATGCAGGGGCAGTCGTAGGTATCGGCGTCGACGGGTCCGCATCGAACGATGTTGGCCACATGCTGGCGGAAGCCCGCCAGGCGCTCCTGATGGCCCGGTCGAGTGGCGACTCTACCGCGATGTCCGCCCGGGAAGCCCTGCGCGTTGCCACGCGAGGTGGCGCTGAATGCCTGGGCCGAGACGACATCGGCTCGATAGAGCCGGGCAAGCGAGCGGACATCGCTCTGGTGGGGACCAATGAGCTTGGGTTCGCTGGCGCCGAGTCCGACCTACTCGCGGCCGTGCTGTTCTGCGCTCCCAGTCGGGTGAGGGATCTCTTCGTCGATGGACAGCCGGTGGTCCTTGGCGAGCAACTTGTACACGCCGACGAAGATGGGATAGCGACCGAAGGGCGGCGGGTGGCCAAGAACATCGCCGCGAACGGCTGAGGAGCGCAACGACGACGCACTTGAAGGCTGCTGCTGGTGGGGACTGCCACAGGTTCGGTTGACTCCTGACGTGTGAGGGTTCACCCCTCACCGGACGGAAGGTCAACATGCCCAAAGCGTTCCCCGAGGAGTTCCGTCGAGACGTCGTCGCGGTCGCCCGTCTCCGAGAAGCCCCGATGGCTCAGGTCGCGAAGGACTTCGGCATCTCGGAGTCGTGCCTGGCTCGCTGGGTCAAGCGAGCGGAGATCGAAGACGGTCAGCGCGAGGGCCTGACCCTGGCGGAAGAAGCCGAGATCAGGGGCCTGAAGAAGCGCAACCGCCTGCTCGAGCAGGAGAACGAGGTGCTGCGTCGAGCGGCGATCTACCTCGGCCAAGGCGTGAACCCAGAATGATCTACCGCTGGTCCGTGACCTTTCCTCGGCCGGGATCCCCGTCAAGGTGACCTGCCGGGTGCTGGGGTTCAGTCCCCAGGCGTTCTTCAGGGCGAGCCAACCCCGTCAGCCGGCGGGACTGGTCAGACGCTCACCTCATCAACGCTGCGATCGATGTCCACGCCGATGACCCCGAGTTCGGCTACCGGTTCATCGCCGACGAGCTCAGATCCGAGCACGGCATCGAGGCGAGCGAGAACCGGGTGCACCGTCTGTGCAGCTCCCAGGGCATCTCCTCGGTGCTTCACCGCCGCAAGCGTGGTGCCCGCCGCCCCGGTCCCGCGGTCCACGATGACCTGATGCGCCACCGATTCACCGCGGAGCGCCCCAACGAGCTGTGGCTCACCGACATCACCGAGCACCCGACCGGTGAGGGCAAGCTCTACATCTGCGCGATCAAGGACGTCTGGTCTCACCGGATCGTCGGCTACTCGATCGCCGATCGGATGACCGCTTCGCTCGCGGTGGCGTCGCTTCGCAACGCGGTGTCCCTGCGGGGGACGTGCGCCGGCACGATCGTGCACTCGGGCCGCGGCGGCCAGTTCCGATCCATGAAGTTCACCCGGGCGCTTCGCCAGACGGGCCTGCGCGGATCGATGGGCCGCGTTGGCACCTGCGCCGACAACGCCGCGATGGAGTCCTTCTTCGCCCTGCTCCAGAAGAACGTGCTCGACCGCAGACGCTGGAGCACGAGGGGGGAGCTGCGCCTTGCGATCGTGATCTGGATCGAACGCACCTACCACCGCCGGAGGCGACAGCGTGCCCTCGGCAAGCTCACCCCGATCGAGTTCGAGATCGTATTCGAGGCCGCCTATGCTGCCTGAGGTCTTGCCAGCTCACGAGTCAACTGAAGTGGGGGCAGTCCCCTCGAGCGCGATGACCCAACTGCACGAGGTCGCCCGGATGCTCGAGCCGAAGCTCCCACGGGTCGCCGGGTTGCTCACCGATGCAAGCGAAGACGTGCTCGCCCATGCGCACTCCCCGAGGGAGCACCGGCGCCGGCTCCACTCGACGAACCCGATCGAGCGCTGCGCAAGGAGGTCAAGCGCCGGACTCGGGTCGTCGGGATCTTCCCGACGCTCGACTCGCTGATGCGGATGGTCGGGACGCTGCTCGCCGAGCAGGACGGAGCGGCAGGCCGCCGATCGTCGCTACTTCAGCATCGCGTCGAGGCCAAGGTCGACGAGCCCGGGCGAGCCACGAACCCCAAGGAGCTATCCACTGCGTTTGCCTCGGAGCGGGGATGGCGGTGACATGACCTCGACGTGAGCGGGTCGATCGTGCGCTTCCCACGCCTCTAACAGCTTGTCAAGTGTTCACACCTCTAGGTCGGATCGGCGGCTGAACTGTCGCCTCAACAACAACCTGATGGGGGGACGCGTGCTCGCAAAGGGGCTGCTCAAGTGAAGCGGGGCAGCCCAGCTCGGATGGTGGTCTAGCCCTACGGGACACGTCGCCGCAGAACACAGAGCAACGTTCCAGTCCTCGCGGGTCTTGGCGCTTCGAACTCGCGATCGCTCCCGAGCCCAGGAGGCGATGCCCGCACCGTACGCGGGGCTGCCCAGATCGGTGGAACAGCGAACGCGTGTGGTGAGACAGGGCTCCCAATGGTCCGCCTCCTTGGACATCCGGGCCACAGAGGGTGGCGTTCGCCGATGTGGTGCGGCCCGGACCTCGCCCGATGGTTTAGGACCTACCTTGACCCACTGTCGAACGAAGCTATAAAGTCCACATTCTGTTGAAACGGGAGATGTGTGCTGGGCGGACCGCCTTACTTTGGAGGTGCCGACATGATGGTGCCGGCCGATGCGGATAGGCCTGAGGATGGCATCAGCCTGTCGCTAGAGACAGCGGGTGTCGAGAAGCACTTCGTGAAGGAAGGACTTCGCAATCACGTCCTGAATGACATCTCCATCAGCCTAAGGCTGGGTGAGTTCGCGTCGTTGATCGGTCCAAGCGGCTGCGGCAAGAGCACCCTGCTGAAGATCCTTGCAGGTCTGGTTCCCTTCGACTCCGGTCAGATCCAGGTCTTCGGCGAGGAGGTGAAACAACCTCGCCGCGACGTTGGTTTCATGTTCCAGCATCTGGCTTTGCTTCCCTGGCGGAACGTTCTCCAGAACGTCCTGCTTCCGGCGGAGCTGAACGGGCACGACAGGAAGGACGCGAAGGGGCGGGCGCTGCACTCGATCGAGATGGTGGGCTTGGCTGGCTATGAGGGGTACCACCTGAACGAGATCTCGGGAGGGATGCAGCAGCGCGTGGCCTTGGCGAGGGTGCTGATGGCGAACGCGAAACTTCTTCTCCTCGACGAGCCGTTCAGCGCTCTCGACGAGCTGACGCGAGAGAACATCGACATGCTCTTCATGGACGTGTGCGTGCGGACGAAGACCGCGGCACTCCTCGTGACGCACAGCGTTTACGAGGCGGCGCTCATGTCCGACACGGTCTTCGTTATGTCCCAGAGGCCCGCCCGGATCGTCGACACGGTTCGGATCGACATCCCCCGTCCGCGAGGGAAGGACGTGATGACGGTCCCGACCTACCTTGAGGCCGTGGCCCGTATCCGGGAGTCCCTCATGAGGTGGGAGGAGGACGCGTCCGACGAAGTGGACCGGGAGCCTCCCCAGTCGACGTTGAGAGGAGAGGCGTTGGGGCGGGTGAACGCCCCTCGGCCCGTGGAGCCCTAGCAGGAGGTGGCAGCATGAGAGCCGGTACATCCTCGCCTTCGAGTGCCGTTCCTGTTCCTGACGGCGTCACGCCTCGGAGCAAGCTCCGCGAGTTCGGCGCCGCCATGGGTCGTCGCACCCGTCGATTCCTATGGCCACTGGTCGGCTTCCTGGCCATCATCGGGGCATGGCAAGGAGTCCTCCTAGTCTTGGCGACCCCCTCATACTTGGTGCCGAAGCCATCCGACGTAGTTCAGGCGACCGTCGAGAACGCCGCTCCGCTGGCGCATTCGGTGCTTCGTACGGCCAGTGCGGCCGCCTTGGGGCTGGGGCTCGCTGTGGCCCTCGGTGTCGGCGGGGCAATCATCCTTGGGTTCTCGAAGCGATTGGAAGAGGCCTTTTTCCCGTATGCGATCGTGCTCCAGACCACCCCCATCATCGCCGTCGCGCCCCTCATCGTGATCTGGTTCGGGGCGGGCATCCAATCCATCGTCATCATCTCCTTCCTCATTAGCTTCTTCCCGATGATCTCTAACACCCTTGTTGGGTTGAATTCGGTGGACGCGGACTCGAGGAACCTCTTTCGCCTCCACAGGGCATCCAAGTGGAAGACGATGAGAAAGCTGCGCATCCCAGCCGCGATGCCATACATCATGGCGGGGATGAAGATCTCAAGCGGGCTATCGGTGATCGGGGCCATCGTGGGGGAGTTCGTGGCCGGGATCGGCGGTGGCCGTGGAGGACTCGGGTATGTGGTAGAAGTCGCATCGTCGCAGTTGGACACTCCCTATCTGATTGCGGCGGCGCTCGCGGGTTCCTTGATGGGCATCGTCTTCTTCCTCCTCGTCGATTGGATATCGAAGCGGTTCCTTTCGTGGCATGAGTCGGTGACTGTGGAGGACCAGCCGAGGGGAGGGGGTTAGGAGGCAGGGACGTCCCTTTGGTAGGGATCCCAGGGAGGATAGCTACCATTCGGGTGAGAACGTCCAGGTTCGTGTGGAGGTGCATCACGGAGGGGGAGTCATGTTGAAATGGCAACGGTTGCGCCGGGCGGCGCTGTTCTCTGCGACGGCTCTGGCTCTCGCCGCGTGCGGCGGGGGCGACGAAGGCGGTGGACAGGAAGGCGAAGCTGGCCAGGAACTGCAGGACATCCATCTCGTTCTCGGCTGGCTTGCGGAGCCCTCGCGGGGCGGATATTTTGCAGCGCTTCAGCAGGGGTATTACGAGGGGGAGGGATTCGAGATGTTCATGGACCCCGGGACCCGCGTGTCCGCCGTGCAGCTCGTGGCCGCGGGCAGGGCAGACTTCGGCCTGGGGGATGTGGATGAGCTTCTGAGCGCCCGAGACAAAGGCATCCCGGTCGTCGGGCTATTCGCGCCCTTCCAGACAAGCCCCCGTGTACTCCTCTACCACCAAGGACAGCCCATCGACGACTTCACCGATCTGGATGGGCGGACCGTATTCGTCGATCCCGGCGATGAGTGGTGGGAGTTCGTCAAAGATGAGTACAGCTTGACCGAGGTGCAGGAACAGTCCTACACGGGGGGGCTGCAACCCTTCATCACCGACGAGGAATCGGTCAATCAAGGCTTCCTTGGGCAGGAGGACCTGGCTTTGGCGGAAGAAGGCATCCCAGTCGACTATCTGGTCGTCGGGGATTCCGGGTTCAATCCTTACACGAACGTCCTCTTCACAACTGAGGAGTACATAGAGCAGAACCCGGATGTGGTTCGGCGGATGGTTGAAGCCTCCGTGAGGGGCTGGGAGTACTACCAGGAGAACTACCCGGAGGTCAACGTCTTCCTTCAGCAGTACAATCAGGAGCTCACTCCCGAAGCCATGGACGCGAATGCCGAGGCGCAAGCTCCCCTCATTTACGGCGGGGATGCTGAGACGAACGGCGTGGGGTGGATGACCGAGGAACGTTGGGCGGAGATTGGTGACATCCTGACTCGCGTGGGGGTGCTGGAGAATACGGTTGAAGCCAGTACAGCCTTCACGACCGAGAACCTCCCCGGGGGGTAGCGAGGGCGCTGAACCGTCTGGGGTAATCGACAGGTCGTGCGTTAAGTCGAGGGCGTCAGCCGGAGAGTTCTGATTTCGGCCCCCCGCGACCGTCAGGAGGGATGAGTGAGCGAGGGCGGGACCTCGACGAAGTGGTGGGATCTTCGGCGGTTCATCGCAGTGCTCCGGGAGCATGGGGCGCTCAACGAGTTCCGCAAGGAGGTGGACCCAGTCCACGAGTTGGGGGCCCTCCTCCACGCGTCCGAGCAGTCCGGGAAGGCGGCGCTCTTCCATCGTGTCGCGGGCCACGAAATCCCAGTCATGGGCAGCGCGCTCGGCTCCCACGAGCGCATAGCCCTGGCTCTCGAGTGCGAGCAGGACGAGATTTTCGACAGGGTACAGAGTGCGAAAGCCCAGGTTCTGAAGCCTGAGCAGATCTCGGCGCCGGCCGCCTGTCAAGAGGTCCGCAGGAGTTTGGTCGACCTGTCGGCCCTACCAGTCCCCACCCACGCTCCCAAGGATGGAGGTCCCTATCTGAACGCGGGCATCGTAATCGCCCGGGACCCCGTGGGTGGTCGGCACAACCTCACATTCATCAGGATGCAGGTCTACGGGCCCGATCTCGTGGGGGTCAACATCAACCTCTGGCGGGACATGCGGGAATTCTTCCAGCAGGCGGAGGCGTCAGGAGAGAACCTTCCTTTCTGTGCGGCCTTTGGAGTGGATCCAGCCCTGCTCATGGCCGCGGCGTTCCGCTATGACGGCGATGAGTACGAGATCGCGGGAGCTCTGCGCGGCGCTCCGGTCCCGGTGGTGCAGGCCCTCACATGTGAGGTCTTGGTTCCCGCCTTGGCCGAGATCGTCATGGAGGGTGAGGTGCTGGCCGGTGAGCGTAGGGAGGAGGGACCCATGGCCGAATTCACCGGCCACTACTCCGGTACCACCCAGCAGCCTGTCGGAAGGATAACGTCAATCAGCCACCGAAAGGAACCGATCTTTCAGACGATCGCCGGTGCTTCCTATGAGCATCTGATCCTCGGAAACGCCCTGACTCGAGAGCCGCTGCTCGACACCGAGGTGCGTAAGATCAGCCCCAGGGTCAAGTCCGTTCATCTCCCACCTTTTGGATCCGGGTTCACAGCCATCGTCAGCCTTGGGGGCCCGCGGCCCGGAGAGCCCATCAGCGTGGGCATCGCGGCTCTCTCCTCGCACGTGAACATAAAGACGGTGGTCCTGGTGGACGAGGACGTCGACATATTCCAACCCGCGGAGGTTGCTTGGGCGCTCTCTACCCGGGTCCGCTGGGACCGCGACTGTGTCGTCATCCCCGGAGCACAAGGGAATGACTTGGATCCATCTTCCGATGCCCAGGCCGTACAGGCCAAGGTGCTTGTCGATGCGACCCTGGGGGACGATCGAAAACGATCGCGTCCGTACGAGCGGGTCCGATACCCGACCATCGACGTGCGCGAGTTCCTTGGTGGCACGACGGATCCGGACGCAGGCCCGTGACCTCATGCGCAGGGCGGATCTCTTCGCCCAGGCCCCCGGGATCTCGATGGTGTTGTTCCCGATATCGACGACGCCTTCAATCATCGCGGGTGGGAATACCCTCGAATACTTCAACCTGGGTCGTGTCTCCCAGGAGTAGGAGATGGTCGAGAGGCTCCCCAGATCCCGGAAGTTGCCGACATCGAGTACAGGGGTCACGCACACCCACTTCCGCCTGTCCGTCCGAGGAGGGCAAGGGTGGTCAGGCCCGTCTGCTCGAGGTCGCCCTGCTCGAGGTCGCCCTCATGAAATGAGTTTCGTTTTGTGAACGGTGTCAACTTGGCTGGCGAGGACACGAACATCTCTCGAGGGGAGGAGGTGCTGCTCCGCGCCCTGACCACCCCTTCCAGATGGATCGCCCCGGTCGTGCTGCCGGAGAGCGTTCTGCCCCCGCACCCGACTTCCGAGTCCGGCCTAGAGGCTCGACTCGGAGTCGACATGACCCGGCCTCAGGGCTTCGATGCGGAACGAGTGCGGATCTCGGATGCGGCTCACGCACGCGCCCAGGCGGCCCTTGCGGCTGGCCTCGGAAGGCCTGAGCGACCGCAATGAGTGGAGCACCTCAGACGTGCGACATCCTCATCCTTAACGGTCTAGTCGTGACGATGGATGACGAGCGGCGCCTACTCGATCGAGGTGCCGTGGCGGTGCGCGGCAACCGGATCGTAGGAGTAGAGGCTGGCTCCGATTCCAAGCATTGGCAGGCCGAGAGAACCATCGACTGCTCAGGAGGGGTTGTCATCCCGGGGTTGGTTGACTGCCACAACCATCTCTTTCAGTCGCTCGCCCGCGGCCTAGGTGAAGGCCTTCCGCTCTTGGGCTGGCTGAAAGAGCTGATGTGGCCGCTCGCCCTCACGATGACTCGCGAGGAGGCTCGGATCGCCGCGTCACTGGGCGCCGTCGAGGCCGTAGGGTCAGGGATCACTTGTGTCGTCGACAATCATTACTCGCCGCCGGACTTTGAGAGCACGATGGCGGTTGCGGATGCGATGGACACCGTCGGGTTGCGGGGGATAGTCGCGAAGGGGATGTTCGGAGGGCCGACTGAGGTGACGGATCGGCGCGGCCTACCTGCGGAGCTCCTACAACATTCCACCGAGCAGGAGCTCGAGATAACGCGGGAATGCATCCTGAGCCGGCCGCCTACAGGCAGGATCGGCATCTGGCCCGCCCCTGTGAACCTCGTCAATGCGGAGCAGGAGCTGGTGCGCCGGTCGGTCGAGCTCGCACGGGAGTACAGGCTTCGATGGCACACGCACTGTTCCGAGTCCAAGTCCGACCCGGCCCTGTACCAGGAGGTTTACGGCATTAGTCCGGTGGAGTGGCTGTCGTCGGAGGGTCTCTTGGGCGATGCCACCCTCGCACATGCGATTTGGCTGAGCGATCGCGAGATCGATCTGATCGGCGAGACAGCTACCGGGATCTCGCATAATCCCGTCTCGAACCAGTACCTAGCCTCCGGCATCATGCGGCTGGGCGACCTCCGGGAGGCGGGAGCTGTGGTCGGGCTCGGGACCGACGGGGCCAGCGCTGGCCATCGGCAGGACCCCTTCGAACTCATGAAGGCGGCGGTTCTCCTCCAACGGGTGGCGACGCTGGATCCGTCTGTCGCCACTGCCCAACTGGCGCTGGAACTCGCAACCCGGGAGGGAGCACGGTACGCGGGCGTTGATGCTGGAGTACTTGCGCCCGGCAAGCTGGCCGACATCGTGGTCATCGGGCTCGACGGTCCTCACCTCTGTCCGCTCCACGAGGTCGTTCCGGCTCTCGTGTACTCCGTGCGCGCACCGGATGTCGAGCTGACGATGATTGACGGCGTGATCGTGTACGAGGCTGGCCGCTTCTTGAGAGTCGATGCGGGGGAGGTGATGGAGGAAGGGCAGGCAAGATCTCGCGAGCTGATGGATCGCGTGCAAACCAGGGGCTTCCGGAGCTCGTGAAGGGACCGTCTGGACGCACGCGGTCGCCGTTCGTCGAAGTGATCGTGATCGGCTCGGCATCAACCGACATTGAGGCACCAGGAGCAGGTGCATGATTGACGGCTACCTGCACGCGCTGGTGTCGATTTCAGCGTTGCATCACCCACCATCAACTTCGCGCCCCGGGGACGGCAGGCTCGACTCAACGAGTGGCCGAGGGCGGGTTCCCCCTTCGCTATGGTTAGTAAGCTCAATCAGCCATTTGCGATACTCGATCGACACCCTGTCCACCCCTCGGATGTGCAGCTCGGCGCTCAGATCGAAGGGAAGCTCCTCCGGACGTTGCGACTCCACGACTGGCCGGTCCTGCTCAAGGATCTCCTCCTGGAAGCTGATGAACCGCTCGTCGTCCTCCTCGAGTTCATAGTCCCGAGCGTTGAACGTGAAGAAGCGGGTCACGTCCCGCCGGACGGGACAGGCCGACACGAACAGGATGAAGTGATGCCGGCCTTCGATGGTCTGATAGAAGTGGATGGACAGGGGCATGAACAGCCGATAGTCCTTCGTCGTCACGACGTGTCGCGCGTCCGAGCTCGCGACCCTGTTCTTGGTCGTACGTGACGGGGCGACGAAGTCCTCGCCACCGAACCGCAGCACGGCTCCCTCGCGCCAGACCTTGTGGTCGGCGACTTCAGGGTGCTCGCGGGTTCCAAGTACGTTGTCATGAACCCAGGCGATGTGGGCGAAGTCCACAAAGTTTTCTAGACGACGAGCCGCGCTGCACTTCCACTCCTTGACCGGCACCGCGGCGACGCGATAACTGGGATCGTCGAACTCAGGGAAATCGGGGATGGGAAAGACGGGCTCGGGGTCGAGAGAGACCCAGATCAGTCCGTTCCTCTCCGCGACTCGATAGGAGTCGAGTCGGGCACGCCCGGGGATATGGGGCCCGTGGCGCGCGGGGATGCTGGTTCACGCGCCGTCTGGTCCATACGTCCACCCGTGGTACGCGCACCGAATCTGATCGTCCTCGACCCAGCCGAGTGAGAGGGCTGTCCCTCGATGTACGCACAGGTCCGGAAACACCCGGACTTTACCCGCCAACCGGACGACGACTAGTCGCTCGTCCAGCAGCTCCACTCCCTGCGGCCCATCGCCGAGTTCGTCCGTGTACATGACCGGATGCCAGAAATGACGGAGCGCCCGATGCAGTTCCGCCTCTCCGGCAGCGTCGATATGTGTCGAGACCGTTGACACGAGGCTCGCAGTCTCCATATGAGCGTTTCGATGAAGGAGAAAGTTGAACTCAAACGTATGGTCAACGGATTGTCAATCCATCGGGAGGTGACGATTTGCCCTGGCCGTACCCTGCTGGAGGACGCTGCGCGGCCGGGAGCCTTCGGCGGGGGAGAGGGCGACCGCTTCATCCGGCGTCGACCTGGACTCCCGAGCCGATGCGAGCACGGGCCGCGTCGTCTGCTTGACAGGTCCGGATCTGCAAGGCATATTGACATTTCGTCAGAGGGAGACGCTGGCGTAGGCGATACGCGAAGGCCCGCGGAGGGTCGCCACCGAGCGTCCCGTCTTGCGGGTCGCTCTCGGGACCGAGTTCTCCCGCGGCTCGGGTGCCTGAGAGAGTGCTTTCCCCCATGGGGCGCCTCAGGCCGCTTCGCAACCAGTTCGCAACCAGAGGGAGGCGCGCGAAGTCGTGAGGATTGCAGGCCGATCTGGTGCGTTTCCACGCGGGACCATCCCCCTCCTGGAACGACCAGTCGACGGCGGCGTCGGCACGAACACGCGACGTCCGGACGGCGGCCTGAAGGTTGCAGGGCAGTTCGCTTACTCCTCAGACCTGCAGTGGGACGGGATGCTATGGGGAGCTACCCACCGGAGCCCCCACCCGCACGCCAGGATCGTCTCGATCGACACCTCAGTGGCTCGCAGGATGCCGGGTGTTCGAGCTGTACTCACCCACGTCGACGTGCCGGGGCGAGCATGCTACGGGATGAAGGTCGTCGATCAGCCGGTCTTGGCCGGCGAGGTGATCCGGTACCAGGGTGAGCCGGTTGCGGTAGTGGCGGCCGAGCACCCGGAGATCGCACGTCGCGCCATCGAGCGGATCGACGTCAGTTACCAACTCCTCGAGCCTTTGGTCGACCCGGACGTGGCGCTCGACTCGTCGAGTCCGAGGATCCATCCGGACGGCAACCTTGTGCGGAGGATCCGGATCCGCCACGGCGATCCCGAGGATGCGCCCGCCAAGGCGGATGTGATCGTGCGAGGGGGATATGAGGTGGGGATGCAGGACCAGGCGTTCCTGGGGCCCGAGTCGGGCCTAGCGATCCCCACTGATGGTGGGGTAGATTTGTACGTTTCTTCGCAGTGGCTCCACGAGGATCGAGAACAGGTCGCGGCGTCGCTCGGACTGTCACCCGGGCAGGTCCGAATCGTCCTATCCGGCGTGGGCGGGGCGTTCGGGGGCCGAGAGGACCTTTCGGTTCACGTCCACGCCTGCATGCTGGCCCTCTCGACAGGGCGTCCGGTGAAGATGGTCTACGGACGGGAAGAGTCGTTCTTCGGACACGTCCACCGGCATCCAGCGCAGATGCGTTTCGAGCACGGGGCAACCCGCGACGGCCGCCTCGTGTTCGTTTCCGCTCGGATACTCCTCGACGGGGGGGCCTACGCGTCCACATCCCCGGTGGTGATCGCGAACGCCTGCTACTTCGCCGCCGGCGCATATGAGGTGCCGAACGTCCAGATCGATGGGGAGGTGGTGTACACGAACAACCCGCCGTGTGGAGCGATGCGCGGGTTCGGAGCTGTGCAGGCCTGTTATGGGGTGGAGTCGAACATGGACCGCCTCGCCGCCGAGCTCGGGATCGACCCCCTCGAGCTCCGGATGCGCAACGCCCTTCGGACCGGCACCGTGCTGCCAACCGGGCAGGTCGTCGACGGGCCCGCGCCGGTCGTCGAGTTGCTCGAACGGCTCCGCGAGCTTCCGCTGCCTCCCCGAACCGCGGGGTTCGACGGTTATGCGGCCCCTGGGGGGTTCGGCAACGTGACCCGTGGCGAGTCGGTGTGTCGCGGGGTCGGCTACGCGCTGGGTATGAAGGCGATCGGGTATTCGGGAGGTGTTGACGACTCCTCGACTGCCATCGTGCGGCTCTCGGTGTCGGCGGGCGAGCCGCTCGTCGAGGTGCGCAGCGCCGCCGCGGAGTGCGGCCAAGGGATCGTGACGGTGCAAGCTCAGATCGCCCGAACGGAGTTCGACGTCGAGAACGTGATCGTCCACGAGGCTGATACGACCCTGCCCGACGCCGGGTCGTCCTCTGCCTCGCGCCAGGCGTGGATGACCGGAGGGGCTGTCAAAGGCGCCTGCGAAGCTGTGCGGGCCCGAGTCGTGGAGCGCGCAGCTGTGTTGCTTGGGCGTGACCCCGGCGACCTCGTGTATGCCAACGGTCGGGTACTCGACGTCCACACCGGCGAGAACGCTGTTCTGCTTGCCGACCTCCTCTCGGACGACGGGATCGAGGAGGCCTTCGAGTTCCACCATCGCCCCACTGCTACGATCGATCCCGAGACAGGGCAGGGGGACGCGCACGTGGGCTTCGCTTTCGCCGCCCAGCGAGCCATCGTTGACGTCGACCTCGACCTCGGACTTGTGAAGGTGGTTGAGGTCGCGGTGGCTGAGGACGTCGGCTATGCGATCAACCCTCTAGCCGTGGAAGGGCAGATCGAGGGCGGCGTGGCCCAGGGGCTCGGCCTTGCCCTACTTGAGGAGATCCGGCTCGAGGGGGGGCGTATCCGCAATCCTTCATTCACGGACTACCTCCTACCCACGGTTGCCGATATGCCCGCCGTACGCATCGTGATGATGGAGACGCCTCACCCCGACTCCCCGTACGGCGTGAACGGGGTCGGGGAGCTCTCCACATTGTCCTCCACCCCCGCGATCGTGAATGCCCTACGCGCCGCTTGCGGTCTGCCCCTGCCGAGGGTGCCGGTCGCTCCCGACGATATCGCTCTCGCAGCCCAGCTTACTCACGCTACGCCTGCTCGCGCGTCCACGTTGGCCGAGGGGGTGGTGGCTAGGGGGTGGTGGAGTGGTACTGGACCGTGACCCATTGAGTGACCGACATTGAGTGACCGACGAGGACAGGAGAACGACGATGATCATCGATACCCACATGCATCCAACCAACCTGGTTGACCAGGCTTGGCGCCACAGCGGTGAACCGTTCACCGGCGAGCGGATGATCGCTATGATGGATGGCCCCTACTGGGTGAACGGCAAGCCCCGCCGCGTCGACTACGGCTGCATCCAGCCTCCACCTGGCAACTCGGTCTGGCAAGATGGCATGCGGGGCGGCCGGGACGGGATCCGCGACTACATGGCGTATGTCGCCGATGTCGTGCAGCGTTACCCCGACCGCTTTATCGGGAACTTCATGTACAACCCTCGCTTCGGGCCCGAGAATGGGGCGGCCGAACTTGAGTTCCACGTCAAAGAATACGGCTTCAAGTTGATGAAGCTCCACGCAAATATGCACGCATATCGGCCGGATCGAGCCCTGGACTGGCTTCGTCCTGTCCTCCGGGTTTGCGCGGAGCACAACCTCGTGGTGCTACTGCACACCGGTGACGGCCCGTACAGCATCCCGACGCAGTTCTATCCGATCATCCGCGAGTTCCCTAGTGTGAACTTCATCATCGGGCACTTCGGGGTACAGACAGGAGGGGTCTACTGCTTCGAGGCGCTCTATATGATCCTCGACACTCCGAACGTCTACGGGGAGTCAGGCTGGCTCCTTCAGTCCCGCATCGTGGAGTTCGCTCAGGACCTGCCGAGAGAGAAGCTGGTGTTCGGCACGGATTCTCCGCCGAACGAACCAGGTATGTGGATGCGCGAGCTGGAGGTGCTCTGCTTCGACCCCCCTCAGGGATTCAACCTGAGCGAGGATGATCTCGAGGGGTACCTCGGCAACAATACCGCCGCGCTGCTGGGGATCGAGCCGACGCCGCCGCCGAAGTCCATCGAGGATGCGACGGCGTACCTCGAGAAGGCCTCCGGACTCCGTGTGGAGCCAAGGCCCGAGTTCGTGCGAGGATAGGACATGAGCTCCGCCCGAGCGGCTACGGCCGCGTCGAGGCAGGACGTCCGAGCGTTCCTCGAGGACTATCAGGCGCAGTGTCCGGAGGACCTCTTGGTCGTGGACGAGCCACTGAGTCCCGATCAGGAGGTTACTTCGCTTGCCGTGGAGCTCGGAACCCAGGGGCGGACCCCCGTGCTCCTGTGCACGAACGTCGAGGGGATCGGCGTGCCTGTGGTCACGAACGTGTTCGCTTCCCGCGAGAGGATCGCGAGGCTCCTCGGCACCACTCCGCCGCACCTACACGAAGCGTTCGTGGCGGCGAGCGCCCGGATGGTGCCCCCCCGACTGCTCGGCTCGGGGCCGATTCTGGAAGCGCAGGAAGTGGACGAGGAGGTCGACCTCACCCGCCTGCCGATGCTCACGCACTTCGCCGAGGATCGTGGCCCCTACCTCACGAGCGCGATCGTGATCGTCGAAAGCCATTCGACGGATGTGGGCAACGCAAGCTACCACCGCTCGATGTTGGCATCTCGGACCTCCCTCGCCACCAGCTTGCATTCCCGGGGCCACCTCTGGCGGCACTTGGCGGCGGCTGAGGAGCGGGGCGAGTCGCTACCCGTGGCCGTCGTGATCGGTGGGCACCCCCTGTTCATGCTGGCCGCCGCGGCCCGGGTAGGGATGGACGTCGATGAGAGGGCGATCGCGGGCGGACTGTTCGGCGAGCCCTTGGCTGTCGTGTCGACCCCTCGGTACGCGATCAGGGTTCCAGCCGCCGCGGAGTTCGTCCTCGAGGGGGTGATCGACCCGGTGACGCGCGCCGAGGAGGGACCGTTCGGGGAGTTTTCGGGCTACGCCACGTCGCGCTCGACGAATAACCTCATCGAGGTGTCGACGGTATTGAGGCGCCGGGATCCTATCTTGGTTGACGTGGTGTCGGGCAACGCCCCCGACCACCTCAATCTGGGGAGGGTCCCCAGAGAGTCCGAGATGTCGGCGAAACTCCGCGAGCGGTTTCCGGACGTGATACGTCTGGAGTATCCATCCTCAGGGACGCATTTCCACTGCTACGTCGCTGTAAGCCAGAGCGTGCCGGGGATGGCGAGGCAGGTCGCCCTTGCGCTCCTCGGCTGGGATCCGTACCTGAAGCTCGTGATCCTGGTGGACGACGACGTGGACATCGGGCGTGACGACGAGGTGCTCTGGGCCCTTGCCACGAGGTTCCAGGCTGATCGCGACATGTTCGTGGTGGGAGGACTCCCCGGGAGCATGCTCGACCCCTCCTCGAACGGCGGGGTGACTTCTCGTCTCGCACTCGACGCCACGAGACCGTCCGGATTCTCCGCTGAGCGGGTGAGCTTGTCGGCGGAGGCGTTGATCCGAGCACGAAGCATCCTCGATAGTAAGTGACGAGGCATGGCACCCTTGAGGCTCGACGGATGCTCCAGCAGAGCTTTGACGTTTTGTTGAACTCCCGGGTAGAGTTCGATGATCTCACCGACCGCTGACGGGCTGGATGGAGGGCACCGCAGCCGCGGGTCGAAGGAGGAGGAGCTCGATGATGTCGAGCGAGGATAGGGTGGCCCTCTACCTGCAGGACAAGCACACCATACGACAGGGTATGGAATTCGCCAGGCTGGCTGAGGCACATGGCTTCGAGGCGGTATGGCAGGCTGAGAGCCGACTGGTCCGCGAGGCTACGGTCCCGATGGCTGCGTATGCGGCAGTAACCCAGCGGATCAAGGTTGGCGCCGGCGTGGTGAACAATTGGACTCGCAACGTCGGGCTGATGGCGGCCACCTTCTCCACCCTCGACGACCTCGCCCCGGGGAGAGTGATCCTGGGCATAGGGGCGTGGTGGGACCCCCTGGCCACGAAAGTGGGGATCCGGCGGAAGAAGCCTCTTAAGGCGATGCGGGAGTACGTCACGGTGGTGCGTCAGTTGCTGGCGATGGAGCGCGTGACATTCCGGGGTGAGTTCGTCGACGTTGAGGACATCGAACTCGACATCGTGCACGGAGAGCGTGGCCCGAAGACGGTCCCGATCTACATCGGGGCGACCGGCATGCGCATGATGCAGCTCGCCGGAGAGATCGCCGACGGTGTGGTGCTCAACTACATGGTTAGCCCCGTCTACAACCGCAAGGCACTGGAGGCACTCGAGGAGGGGGCAGCCCGCTCCGGCCGCTCGGTCGGCGACGTCGACCGCCCGCAACTCGTCGTCTGTTCCATGGACGAGGACCGTGATGCTGCCCTCGACCGTGCGAGGGAGCTCCTCACGCAGTACTTGGGCCAGCAGCCCCACATCATGAAGGCGAGCGGGATCGATCCTCAGCTCATCGAGGACATCGGTCGGGTGCTCACGTGGCCGGCCGGACCGGGGGAGATCCGCAAGGCGATGGAGCTCGTTCCCGACGAGGCGGTGCAAGCGATCTCGGCGAGCGGGACGCCTGAGGAGTGCCGGGCGAAGGTGCGGGAGTACATGGAGGCGGGTTGCACGTGCCCGATCTTGTATCCCCTCGGGGACGACGTCCGAGCCATGATCGAAGCTTTCGCGCCGGGGTGGTCGTCGCTCGAGGCCACGGAGGTGACCAGGCGATGACGATCTCCGCCGATCTGGCGATGGATGTGCTCCAGCCGTCCACGCTGGACGAGGCACTCGAGATGCGGCGCGACCTGCCGGACGCGGTGGTGATCTGCGGCGGCACGGACCTGATGGTGGCGATGAACTTCGGCAGGCTCCGCCCGGCAGCGATGATGGACATCTCTCGGGTAGACGAGATGAAGCAGTGGCGGCAGGAGGACGGATCGATCTTCCTCGGGGCTGGAGTGACCTACTCGAGGATCATGCGGGAGCTCGGCACGTTCGCCTCCCTTGCCCAGGCGTCCCGGACGGTCGGCTCGCCGCAGATCAGGAACCGGGGCACCGTCGGAGGGAACCTCGGCACATCTTCGCCAGCCGGCGACGCCCTGCCGGTGTTGGCCGCCTATGAGGCAGAGATCGTCTTGGTCTCGGGGCGAGGGGAACGGGCCCTGCCCTGGGACCGTTTCCTGGTGGGGCCGAAACGTAACGCCCTGGAGCCCGACGAACTGATCCTCGGAGCGCGGTGGGACATAAGCCGAGGGCCGGAGTCGTTCTCGAAGATCGGCACACGGAACGCGATGGTGATCGCGGTCGCCAACCTGTGTCTGGTCGTCGACGAGCCTGCGCGCTCGGTGCGCGTTGCTTTGGGGTCGGTTGGACCCACGATCATCCGAGCACGCGAGGCGGAGGCAGCTGCCACCGAGGTGATCCCGTGGGATGACCCGAGCGCGCCTATCGCCGAGGCGGCGACGGAGGGGTTCGCCCAGCTCGTAGCGAGAGCGGCTCGCCCGATCGACGACGTCCGTGGGTCCCAGGCGTACCGCTCGCATGCCTGCCGGGTCCTCGCTCGCCGCGCTCTGAGCTGGGCGCTCGAGGAGCACCGGATGGACGGAGGATCCTGATGCTGTTTCGGGCCAACGTTAACGGGACATGGCGAGAGGCCGACATATGGGCTGGCGTCAGCCTGTTGTCCGCTCTCCGCGATGACCTCGGGCTGCCGGGCTCGAAGAATGCCTGCGAGCAAGGGGAGTGCGGTTCCTGCTCCGTATGGTTGGACGGTGTGCTCGTATGCGCCTGCCTCGTACTCGCGATGCAAGCGAGCGGGCGGGAAGTGCGCACCGTGGAGAGTCTGTCAGTGGAGGATCGCCTCCACCCGGTGCAGGACGCTTTCGTCGAGGCGGGAGCCGTGCAGTGCGGGTTCTGCACGCCTGGGCTCATCGTGGCGGTGACCGACCTTCTGGAGCAGGAGCCACACCCCAGCGAGCCTGCTGTTCGCGAGGCTTTGTCCGGGAACCTCTGTCGGTGTACGGGTTACGCGAAGATCCTGGACGCGGTGCGGCTTGCCGAGGAGCGCCTGGAATCCGCGGGATGAGCGTCCGGACCGTCACCCGTTCCATACCGGATGGGGTCGGAACGTCCTCCCGTCGGATCGATGGGACCCCGAAGGTGGAGGGGCGCTACGCGTACGGCAGCGATCTTTGGGCGGAGAGGATGCTCTGGGGGGCTACGCTCCGCAGCCCCCACCCCCACGCGAGGCTCGGTTCGATCGATGTATCGGCCGCTTCCGCGAGTCCCGGCGTGCATGCGGTGCTCTTAGCGCGGGACGTCCCCGGCAAGAACACCTACGGGCTCGAGTTCGCTGACCAGCCTGTCCTAGCGGGGGACGTGGTGCGCTACCAAGGGGAACCGGTCGCCCTCATCGCCGCCGAGCATCCTGAGCAGGCTCGGCGTGCGGCGGCCCGGATCGAGGTCGAATACGAGCTCCTACCGGTCCTCAGCGACATGCAGGACGCTCTCTTGGATGACGCACCGAAGGTTCACGATTTCGGCAACGTCCTTCGCCACATCCGGATCCAGCAAGGCGATCCCGCCCCCGCCGCCGACGTGTGGGTGGAGGGGTACTACGAGACCGGAATGCAAGACCAGGCGGCTCTCGGTCCGGAGGGTGGGCTCGCCATCCCCGCGGAGGACGGCGGCGTGGACGTCTACGTCGCCACGCAGTGGCTGCATGTCGACCGCCAGCAGATCGCGCCGTGCTTGAATCTGCCTGAGGAGATGGTGCGCCTGCACATGGCGGGTGTCGGTGGTGCGTTCGGATCCCGCGAGGACGTGAACGTTCAGATCCACGCGAGCATGCTTGCCCTCTTCACCGGACGTCCGGTGAAGATGTCCTACTCGCGGGAGGAGTCATTCTTCGGACACGTGCACCGTCATCCCTTCCGGATCTGGATGTGCCATGGGGGAACGCGGGACGGGCGCCTCGTGGTTGTGCGGGCGAGGCTCCTCGCGGACGGTGGGGCGTACACGTCCTCTTCTTCGGCCGTCATCGTGAACGCGTGCACATTCGCCTGTGGGCCTTACGAGGTCCCGAACGCTCTTATCGAGGGGACCGCGGTGTACACGAACAACCCGCCTTGCGGGGCGATGCGCGGTTTTGGCGCCCCCCAGGTCTGCTTCGCTCACGAGTCGCAGATGGACCGTCTGGCCGGGGCCCTCGGGATCGACCCGGTGGAGCTGCGCCTACGAAACGCCATGTATCCGGGTGCGAACTTGCCGACCGGACGCCCCCTGCACGGGGCAGCCTCCGTGAGGGAGGTCATCGAGCGGTGCCGGGATATCCCGTTGCCGGTGGAGACCCCGCTAGAGTCACGGGAGCGGTCCCTATTGCCAGGAGGTGTCGGGAACGTTACCCGCGGGGAGGGGATCCGTCGCGGCGTCGGTTTCGCCGTAGCATATAAGAACATCGGCTACAGCGAGGGATTCGACGACTCCTCGGAGGTAGAGGTCTCCGTGACCCGGGGGCCCGAGGGAGCCGTTGTCGAGATCCATACCGCGGGGATCGACTATGGCCAGGGCCTGCACACCATTGTTGCCCAGATCGCCAGGACCGAGCTCGGCGTGTCCAGGGTGGTGGTTCGCCAACCCGACACATTGATCGGCTCAGCCGGATCGACATCTGCCTCCCGGCAGACCCTCATGACCGGTGGGGCCGTGCACCAGGCCTGCGCGGCTGTCAGAAGGACGCTATTCGGTCGTCTGCAGGCCAGGCATAACACGGGGTTGGAACCCGATCCCTCGCTCGAGCTCGTTGGTGGCGAGGTGCTACGCGAGGGAGTAGCGATCGCCACCATCGAGGAGCTGCTCGACGATCCCGTCGTCGAGCGCCTTGTTCACCATCACCGACGCACTACCTCGCTCGACGAGAACGGCCAGGGCGATCCGCACGTTGAATTCGCGTTCGCGGCCGAGCGGGTCGTTGTCGAGGTCGACGAAGAGCTTGGGCTTGTGAGAGTGGTTCAGGTTGCCGCTACAGCCGACGTGGGCAAGGCGATAAACCCGCAGGGGGTAACCGGACAGGTTGAGGGGGGGACCGCCCAAGGGCTCGGCCTCGCCATACTGGAGGAACTGCAGGTCAAGGACGGGGTTATCCGCAATCCTTCGTTCACCGACTACCTGCTACCGACTTTCCTGGACATGCCGCCGGTCGTGACCGAGATCGTCGAGGACCCAGAGCCAGGTGTGCCGATGGGAGTCAAGGGCGTGGGCGAGCACAGCACGGTTGTGTCCACCGCGGCTATCGTCTCCGCACTCCGTGACGCTACGGGGCGGGATCTGAACCGTGTGCCCGTGCGGCCCGACGACCTCATCGGCATCGTTCCTCCAATCCAGAATAGGGGTGGGTGGCCGCCCTCGCCGAAGGTGCCGGGCAACGAGCCGATCCCTCGGTACGTGGGCCTGTCGCGCGGCCAGGGTGAATTGATGGACGAGGACGGCTGACCCACGGGTGAGTTCTTGTCCCGCGATCGATGTCGTCGAGTTCTCTATTTCGTCGGACATCCCCGCCTGATTGCCCCGTCCATGGTGGAGGGTTAGTCGCGATCAGCTCGTCCGATGGGGCGACTGGAGCCACGATCAGACCCCAAGCTGGGCTCTACAATCTGTTGAGGGCTTGTGGCTCGTGTGCTTTACTGTTGAGCGAGACGGGCGAGGACGCGGCCAGGGGTCAGTCCGTCTCTTCCCTGGCGAGGTGTGGGGATGGGGTCTCCTCACCTCATTGCGCGTTGGGTGATCGTCGTCGACGTCGGGGGTGTGCAGATGAAGTTGGACGAGCGGTTCCACGCAGCGGCAAAGCGAGACACCGAACCCATAGCTCAGTTCCTCGCCGATGTGATCTCGATCCCCAGTCTCTCGCGCGACGAGGACGGCGTCGTGCAGAGGATCGGCAACGAGATGACCGAACTGGGGTTCGATGAGGTCATCGTCGACGGCTTCGGAAGCGTGATCGGCAGGATCGGAAATGGTCCTGTGAAGCTGGTCTACGACTCCCACATCGATGTGGTCGACATAGGCGACCTGTCGCTTTGGAAGAAGGACCCGTTCGGAGCCAAGGTGGAGAACGGTGTGCTTTACGGTCGCGGCGCTTCCGACAACAAGGCTGCGATCGCGTCCATGGTCTACGGAGCTTCCCTCATCAGGCGGCTGGGGATCGACACCTCCCGATTCACGCTCTACGTCGTGGGGACCGTCCAGGAGGAGGACTGTGATGGGCTCGCACTTGAGCATCTCCTCACCACGACGATTCCGGACGTCGGGCTGGTCGTTCTGGGCGAGGCCACCAACCTCGACGTGTATCGAGGGCACCGAGGTCGAGCCGAGTTCGCTATCCACACGTCGGGCCGACAAGCTCATGCGTCTGCTCCGGAGCGTGGGCTCAACGCGATCTACAGGATGGCCCCGATCGCAGCGCAGATCGAGGAGTTGAACGAGAGGCTCGCGGTCGATCAGTTCCTTGGTAAGGGAACGATCGTGCTCTCCAAGGTCGAGTGTCAGACTCCTTCTCTGAATGCCGTGCCGGATGGCTGCACCATCTATCTCGACCGGCGCCTCACGATCGGTGAGAGCGTCGGATCGGCGAGAGCAGAGCTCGAGTCCCTCCCGGCAGTGCAGGCGGGAGAGGCTACCGTTCAGCTCCTTCGTTATGAGGGAAAGAGCTACACGGGGTTGACGCTTGAGACTGACAAGTACTTCCCCACATGGGTCACAGCCGAGGACCACCCCGCTGTACAGGCAGCGGTCGAGGCTGGCCAGCGGGCCCATGGTCGGCAGCCGGGGGTGAGCCGTTGGGTCTTCTCCACCAACGGAGTCGCGAGTGCCGGCAAGCTCGGTATCCCTACGATCGGTTACGGGCCTGCGAACGAGATCCACGCTCACTCGGTGGATGACCAATGTCCGATCGACCACCTCCCAGCCGCAGCGGCATGGTATGCGGCCTTCCCCGAGATCTACCTCTCGGCCGCTGGGCACGGGGCGAACTAAGCCGAATCGTCGATTGGTGTGCACGAGGGCCGAGACCCGGTGGCTCGACCTCGATTGGTCCCAGGACATCGGACACGGAGGCCAGGAGGTCGCCACGTGGCTAGTCACCGGCTACAACGTTTGCATGCTGATCACGAGCACGGTACGCCCGTTGACCTGGCCACCGAGATCGAGACGGCGCCTAGTGCAGGGAGCTCGAAGTGACCGGGCAAGTCCACTGGAACAGTCTGGCATCACCGGTTCGATCGGTTGCGATTGGATCCGACGATCCGCTCGCGTTCCATCGTGGGCTCCCCGGGTATATGCCCACCCCGCTCGTGGAGGCTCCTTCGATCGCCGACAGACTCGGCGTGGGAGAGGTGTGGATTAAGGACGAGTCCAGTCGCATCGGGCTCCCCTCGTTCAAGATCCTTGGAGCTTCATGGGCTGTTTTCCAGGCGGTGTCGAGATGGTTGGGTGAGGACCTCGACGCAAGGGAGAGCCTGGACGAGGTCGCCGAGCGCCTGGCACTCCGCGGACAGCTCACACTCGTGGCGGCGACCGATGGGAACCACGGGCGGGCCGTAGCGAGGATGGCCGCTCTCCTGGGATCGGGGTGCAGCATCTTCGTTCCGGAGGGAACCGTCGACGCCAGGATCGCATCGATCGAGGATGAAGGAGCCAAGGTCACCGTGGTCGAAGGCGACTACGACGACGCTGTCCGACGGTCGACCGAGGACGCGAGTGAACAACGTCTCGTGATCTCGGACACGTCCTGGCCCGGCTACACTGACGTCCCGACTTGGATCATCGAGGGCTACGCGACCATCTTCCACGAAGTACAGGAGCAATTGTCGCAACAGGGGCATGGCTGTCCGACCTTGGTGGGGACGCAGGTCGGCGTGGGAGCGTTCGCCGCCGCGGCCGTCTCGCACTTCCGGCGGCCCTCTGCGAACCCGAGGCCGACACTCGTGGCGGTCGAGCCCGTAGCTGCTGCCTGCCTGCTGCGCTCCATGCAGGCAGGTGAGATCGTCTCCGTACCCGGCCCCCACCGTTCGATCATGGCCGGTCTCAATTGCGGTACGCCATCGCTGATCGCCTGGCCGCTCCTCTCCGCCGGCATCGACGTCGCGGTGGCGATCGAGGATGAGCGCACAAGTGAAGCGATGCGACTCCTGGCGCAGGCGGGCGTCGTCTCCGGTGAGTCCGGTGCTGCCGGTCTCGGCGGCCTCCTCGAACTCGCCTCGGGGGTTGAAACTGAGCAGGCGCGGGTGGCCCTGGGCCTGGACGAGGCGACCAGGGTCCTGCTGGTCTCGACCGAAGGCGTCACGGACCCAGCAGCCTACGAGGCCATCGTCGGCGAGCGACCGCAAGAGGTATGACGATGCAGGGATCGCGTCTCGATGAGGCACTCGGTCCGAGCGACCCGGTTGTTTACGATCACGCGGTGGACCGTCTCCGCGAGGCTGCGATCGTTCTCCCAACCTTCCGCGAGCTGGCAGATCCACTCACGATCCCGCCGGGAATCGCTAAGGCGGTATCGACCGTCACCCCCGACGATGCCGATCCACGGAACCTCTTCAGGGTCCACTGGCACAATGACCGTTCTCGTGCGAAGGTCATCGACGTTCCGGACCACGTCGTGCTTCCCTCCGAGCTGACCGGGGTGGACGCGATGATCGTGGTCGTCCTCGGGGACCGATTCCCGATGATCCGCGCCCACAAGGTTCTCGCCGCCTACGGATGCCTCGCTCCGCGGCTGGTTACCGGGAGGTTTGACCCCCGCCGGCATCGAGCCGTCTGGCCGTCGACCGGCAACTACTGCCGCGGCGGCGTGGCGATCTCGCGGATCATGGGCTGTCGAGCAGTGGCGGTGCTCCCTCAGGGCATGAGTCGGGAGAGGTTCGAGTGGCTTGATCGGTGGGTGTCCCAGCCCGATGACATCATCCGAACCCCAGGCACCGAGAGCAACGTGAAGGAGATCTACGATCGCTGCGCGGAGCTGTCCGTGGATCCCGACAACGTCATCCTGAACCAATTCTCCGAATTCGGGAACTACCTCGTCCACTACCTCTGTACTGGTACGGCGCTGGATCGGGTATTCGAGGTGCTCCGCACGAACGAACCAGACCGGCGGCTCGCCGCCTTCGTAGCCGCATCGGGCTCATCGGGCACGCTGGCTGCGGGTGATCTGCTGAAGGAGCGGCACGGGGCACGGATCGCGGCGGTCGAGGCACTCGAGTGCCCGACGATGCTGGCGAATGGCTTCGGTGAGCACAACATCCAGGGGATCGGGGATAAGCACATCCCCCTGATACACAACGTCATGAACACGGACGTGGTGATCGGCGTGTCCGATCGGGCTACCGACCACCTGAACGTGCTCTTCAACACGACTGTGGGCCGCCGGTACCTGCTTGAGCGAAGGGGTATCCAAGATGGGTGCATTGAGAGCCTGAATGCGTTCGGTCTGTCGAGCATCTGCAATGTGGTCGCCGCCATCAAGATGGCCAAACATTTCCGGCTAGGATCCGACGACGTCATCCTTACCGTCGCGACGGATGGTGCCGAGATGTACCGATCCGAGGTCGACCGTGTCATGGAGCGTTATCTCCCCGAGGGCTTTGACGAAACGTGCGCGGCAGAGGTTTTCGGGGAGCACCTGGCAGGCGCAGCCACCGATCATGTGCTCGAGCTCACTCTCCACGAGCGCGATCGCATCTTCGATCTCGGCTACTACACGTGGGTGGAACAGCAAGGGGTATCCGCGGATAGCTTCGTTGCCCGACGTGACCAGATGAATTGGGCTTCGCTGCGAGATCGGCTGGGGGAGTGGGACGGGTTGATAGAAGAGATGAACGATCGGACGGGGGTAGCACGGATGCCGTGAGGCGAGCCCATCGTCCTTGAACACCCATCAAGCTGAAGGAGGGATGGCCTTGCAGACCCATCTGCGCGGACGGGACCTGATCACGCTCCAAGACTGGACCAAGGAGGAGATAGACACTCTGCTCGAGGTCGCGATGGATCTCAAGCGACAGCGAGCGCTCGGCCAGCGACATCCCTATCTCCGGGACAAAGTGCTGGCGATGCTCTTCTTCTTCTCGAGCACTCGCACGAGGACGTCCTTCGAGGCAGGGATGGCCCAGCTCGGGGGGCACGCGCAGTTCATCGAGAGCAGGGTCACGCAGATCTCACACGGCGACACAGCGAAGGAGATAGGGGAGATCCTCGGTCGTTACAACGACGGCATCGCGATCCGGCACGTCGATTGGGGTGTGGGTAACCAATACATGCGAGAGGTCGCTAATGCCAGCCGTGTGCCTGTCCTCAGCATGCAGTGTGACCTCTACCACCCGCACCAGGCTCTGGCAGACCTCATGACCATAATCGAGAAGAAGGGGGATCCGAGGGGGCAGACCGTGACCGTCAGTTGGGCGTATGCGGCGAGCTATCAGAAGCCTTTGAGCGTTCCTCAAAGCCTCATCCTCCTGCTTCCGAGATACGGGATGAACGTTCGACTGGTCCACCCGACGGGCTTCGACTTGATGCCGGAGATCGTCGGTCAGGCGCAAGAGAATGCCGCGAAGGCGGGGGCCGGTTTCGAGATCATGGATGATTTCGAGGCCGGCTTTCGCGGCACTGACGTCGTCTATGCGAAAAGCTGGGGTGCGATGACAAGCACGATCGATGAAGGCGAGGGTGGAGACCTGATCGACCTTCACAAGAACTGGATCACGGACGAGCGACGGATGGCCATGGCAAGGGATGGGGCGGTCTTCATGCATCCACTCCCAGCCGATCGCAACGTAGAGGTAACCGATGGTGTCATCGACGGCCCGGCGTCAGTCGTTTTCGACGAGGCAGAGAACCGACTCCACACGCAGAAGGCCACGATGGCTCTGACGATGTACTGATGGTCAAGGGGAAGTAGCGTGGGAAAACGAGCCGTCATCGCGATCGGTGGCAACTCCCTTATCAAGGATCAACGACACATGAGCGTCCCGGATCAGTTCTCAGCCGTTTCGGAAACTTGTCACCACATCGCCCGCCTCGTGCGGGATGGCTGGGAAGTTGCGATTAGCCATGGGAATGGCCCCCAGGTTGGGTTCATCCTCCGGAGGTCCGAGCTCGCCGCAAGCGAGCTTCACGAAGTGCCTCTTGACGTTTGCGGGGCCGACACTCAGGGCGCGATCGGGTACGCGCTCCAGCAGAACCTCCAGAATGAGTTCGCCCTGGCAGGGCTGAGACGGCTGGCCGTCACCGTGGTGACGCAGGTCGAGGTAGCAGCGGACGATTGGGCTTTTCGCGTTCCAACGAAGCCGATCGGCTCCTATATGAACGAGGCAAGTGCGACACGGCGAAGAGACGACGAAGGATGGAATGTCGCTGAAGATGCCGGACGTGGCTGGCGTCGCGTTGTGGCGTCCCCTCGGCCCTTGCGCATCCTTGAGATTGAAGCCATCACGGAGCTCCTCGATGCCGGGTTCGTCGTGATCGGTGTTGGCGGTGGGGGGATCCCCGTGATCCGCGACGCTGAGGGTCGACTGCGCGGGGTCGCTGCGGTTGTCGACAAGGACCTAGCGTCTGCCCTCTTAGCGCTGGAGATCGGAGCCACGCTGTTCGTCATCAGCACGGGGGTGGAGCGGGTCGCCCTTCGATACGGGACAGCTGAGCAGGCATGGGTCGATCAGATGACCGCATCCGAGGCTGAGCAGTTTCTGGCTGAGGGTGGCCATTTCGCCCGAGGCAGCATGGCGCCAAAAATCGAGGCCGTCGTTGCGTTCCTGAGAGGTGGCGGGAGAGAAGCCTTGATCACCAACCCCGAGAACATCTCCAGGGCTCTCCGGAGAGAGACCGGGACCCGTGTCTTAGCGGACTGAGCGTTGATTGACAATTTGTTGAGAACCGACCATCATCATTGTCGACCGCTTTCGGTCGCTCGGCCATACTCGGGGCTCGAACCCCGGTACGGGAGGATCTAGATCATGCGGTTCACGCTCAACGGGGAGGCCGTAACAACGGAGGTGCCGGAGGACGCCACCCTGCTCGAGGTACTCCGAGAGGGCTGTGGCCTCACTTCTGTCAAGGACGGCTGCGCCCCAGAGGGCTCGTGTGGAGCCTGCACTGTTCTGGTGGATGGAAAGGCCGTGGTCTCTTGTGCTCGACCGTCAGCCCGGTTCGAAGGGAGAGCCGTCGTCACCCAAGAAGGGCTCTCTGCGGAGCGTCGGCGTGAATGGGCGGACTGCTTCGTCGCAGCGGGCGCCTCTCAGTGCGGGTTCTGCTCTCCAGGCATCGTCATGAAGTCGGAGGCGCTGCTTGCAAAGAATCCCGATCCCACTTCGCAGGAGGTGGAACGCGCGCTCGCTGGGAACCTGTGCCGGTGCACAGGATACGTGAAGATCATCGATGCGATCCGGCTTGCCGCAGCCGTCAGACGGGGAGCGTCGTTGCCAGAGATCGATAGGAGCGGGCGGGTCGGGAGTCGAACGGCACGATACCAGGGCTCGGAGTTGGCGCTCGGTGATAAGCCGTTTGTGAACGACATGCGTATGCCCGACATGCTTCACGCGGCCGTCTATTGGTCGGAGCATCCGCGAGCGCGGGTGGTGCGGATCGATACGAGCAGAGCGGAAGTAAGTCCGGGTGTCGTGACCGTGGCCACAGCGAGGGACGTGACTGGGGAGCGAACCCAGGGATTGATCACGAAGGATTGGCGGCTGCTGGTCGCCGAAGGCGAGACAACAAGTTACATCGGGGACGTCCTTGCTCTTGTCTGTGCCGAATCCAGAGCACAGGCGCGCGAGGCTGTGCAGCTGATCGACGTCGAGTATGAAGTCTTCGAGCCTGTTACAGATCCGTTCGAGGCGATTGCCGACGGTGCCCCTCAATTGCAGGAGGACGGAAACACACTCTCCCTTTCGACTGTCCGCAGGGGGGATGTTGATGCAGCGCTCGAGGAAGCTGCTCACGTGGCAACTGAGACGTTCCGGACGCAGTTCATCGAACATGCCTTCCTCGAGCCGGAATCGGCTCTCGCCGTTCCCAGTGGTGACGAAGGGGTCCACTTCTACTCACAGGGCCAGGGAATCTGGGAAGACGGCCGACAAGTGGCCTCCTTCCTCGGGCTCCCCGACGAGCGCGTCCGCGTGACCCAGGTTTCGAACGGAGGTGCGTTCGGTGCGAAGGAGGATCTGAATGTTCAGGGGCATGCCTCCCTATTGAGCATGATTACGGGGCGGCCAGTGATGTTGACCCTCTCGCGAGCTGAGAGCATACGGTTCCACCCGAAGCGGCACCCGATCGTGATGGAATACACGGTCGGTTGTGACGAGGAAGGAGTCCTCCTCGCGGTGCGGGCTCGGATGGTAGGAGATACCGGGGCGTACGCGAGTGTGGGCGACAAGGTCCTTGAACGTGCCGCCGGTCATGCGTGCAGCGCTTATCAGGTCCCGAACGTGGACATCGAGGCGCGAGCTGTGTACACGAACAACCCTCCCGCAGGGGCGATGCGCGGTTTCGGTGCCAACCAGGCGAACTTCGGTATTGAGAGCATGATGGACATCCTTGCCGAGAAGGTCGGGATCGATGGTTGGGACATGCGGTGGCGGAACGCGCTTGCGGAGGGGGGCATCTTCGCGACGGGCCAGAAACTTGGCCCGGGGGTGGGGCTGAAGAGAACCTTGGAGTCAGTGAGGGAGGCATACAAGTCCGCCCGCTACGCCGGGATTGCCTGCGGGGTAAAGAACACGGGTATCGGCAACGGACTCGCGGAGTACGGCAAGGCGATCCTGCGCCCTGAGACTGACGACACTGTCACGCTGATGCACTCGTGGACGGAGATGGGCCAGGGCTGTCACACGGCACTCCAACAGATCGCGTGTGAGGAGCTAGGGCTCCCCGCGGATCGTGTCACGGTGATCGTCGATACGAACAGAGAGCTCGACACAGGACAGACGACCGCTTCCAGGTCCACTGTGCTGGGGGGTCGGGCGGTGATCGAAGCGGCGAGGAAGCTGAGAGCGGCGCTGGACGAGCGTTCGTTCCAGGATTTGGTCGGTCAGGAATTCTATGGTGAGGTCGTTATCGACTGGACGCACCAGCTGGGTACGGGCCCAGAGGGGGCGGCGACCCACTTCGCGTACGGATGGGCGACCCAGGTGGTGATCCTCGATGACGAAGGTCGAATCGAACGAGTCGTAGCCGCTCATGACGTCGGCAAGGTGATCAATCCGACCATGCTGGAGGGTCAGATCGAGGGCGGTCTTCACATGGGGCTCGGGCATTCCCTGACCGAGGAGTTCGTCGTCGACAAAGGGATGCCCACCACACAGACCCTCAAGTCGCTGAACATCATTCCGCCGTCCGGCATGCCCCCGGTCGAGTGCATCTTCATCGAGGAGGCTCAGCCGGAGGGTCCGTACGGCGCGAAGGGCGTGGGTGAGATCGCCTTGGTTCCGACCGCTGGCGCAGTTGCGGGGGCCCTCCACGCGTACGACGGTGAGCGGCGAACCCGGCTGCCCATGAAGGACTCCCCGGCTGCCCGCGCTGCCCTACCCCGCCTTGCCTCGGCACGGATTCCCGCGCCAGCGGGCGGTGATTCGAGTCGGACCGAAGTGAGCGTCGAGGCTCGCGTGTAGGTATGCCGTGATGCTGGCGCTGAGAGGGGGCGTCGTCGTCACCGCGCTAGACCCTCCCGAAGTCCGGTCTGCTGACGTGTTGATCGACGACGGGGTAATCATGGCCGTGGGTGAAGTCGGGGAGGGTCCACCCCCGGTGGATTGCTCCGGCTGCTTGGTAGTGCCTGGCAACGTATGTGCACACACGCATCTCTACTCGGCTCTCGCTCGCGGGATGCCCTACACACTCGAGCCTCCGGGCACCTTCCTTCAGATCCTCCAGAGGGTTTGGTGGAGGCTGGACCGAGCGCTCGATGAGCGCGCGATCCGCGCGTCCGCTCTGGTTGGAGGAGCGGAAGCTCTCCTGGCCGGCACGACAACACTGATCGATCACCATGCCTCCCCGAATGCGATCGACGGGTCCCTGGATGTCATCGCCGACGCACTCGAGGCCGTGGGTATCCGATCGGTCCTCTGTTATGAGGTGACCGATCGAGACGGGCTCCGGCGAGCGAAAGCCGGATTGGCGGAGAACCGGCGGTTCCTAGGAACGCAGCGACGACTTGCGGTAGGGATGGTCGGTGCGCACGCTTCCTTCTCACTCGGCCCCGAAACGCTCGAAGCCTGTTCGGAACTTGCCACGACGACCCGATCAGGTATCCACATCCACGTAGCGGAAGACGCCCATGACCAGCGCGACTCGCTCTCACGATTCGCTACGCGGGTCGTGCACCGCTTGGCGGGCGCTGGTGTGCTCACACGGAACTCGATACTTGCTCACTGCATCCATCTCGACGATGAGGAGACCAGCCTCGTTCGCGAGTCTGGCGTGGCCGTAGCCCACAATCCGACATCCAACATGAACAACTCGGTTGGCCATGCGTCCGCTGAGCAGTTGGGTGTTCGTGTCGCCCTGGGCACCGATGGCACCGGTGCCGACATGATCGGGGAAGCGAAGACTGCCTACTTCCGGCAACGTGATGAGGATGTGTTCCTTGGCCCTCAATGGCCGTTGGCGCGCCTGTCGGAGGGCACTAGGCTCGCGGCGAACCACCTGGCGCTCGGCGGGCTTGGCAAGATCCAGATCGGAGCTCCGGCGGACCTAGCCGTACTCGACTATCCGAGCCCGACGCCCATAGATGCTGGAACCCTCGCAGGCCACTGGCTTTTCGGGCTCGAGGCAGGAAACGTTCGCGACGTCCTCGTGGCTGGTGAGGTGGTCGTGCGGAACCGGCGTCTCACGCGGGTCGACCAGCAGGCGTTGTTAGCTGACGCCCGGAAGGTGGCACGGAAGCTCTGGGAACGTATGTCTGAGATTGAAGCCCACGGATTCGGAGCAGTTTGAGGGTTGCAATAGTCGCTCACCAACGATAGTCGCTCACCAAGAGGTCGTTTGGCGAGGCGCCGCCATCGCCGACGCGCTCGCCCGCATCGGAACGTTCGCCACCGTGGCGCTGCTGATCGCGGGTCAGCTCATCGCCGGCGCGACGATCGACGCCTTCGGGTGGCTCGGCAGCGAGCGCATCCCCGTGACCGTCACCCGGGTCGCGGGGCTCGTGCTGCTGACCGCCGGGGCGGCGCTCACCCTGAAGCGCTGACCGGCCGCACGACCGGTGCGGCGTC